>JACCDO012432272.1_pt1 | contig 23049 bp, 22 predicted proteins | sample 7446101 | NCBI WGS metagenome assembly JACCDO01 (sample SAMN15323440, study PRJNA562643) | freshwater metagenome | isolation source: river surface water | place: USA:Blue River Watershed | collected 2017-08-16
CCCCTTGCACCGCACTTTTTTGTGGCCGCTGACGCAAAGGCGCAGGTAACAAGGTGTAGAGGCTTGGCCATGCCGAAGGCTTGTGAGAGCACTCATATCCAGCAGGTTTGTGTAGCAAGACATAGGCTTTGGCGTGGTAAGACCACAAAACACTTTGCACACTAAATGGCATGCCCTCTTGCACAGATATATCGTGCGCGGCGTCATCACACGTCACCAAACCCTGGCCTTGGTCGATTTGTACATAGCCTTGCTGGACCAGTCCAGCGCAAATACGCCGTGTACCAAAGCCTTGTGAATAGAGAATGTCTTGCAGCTGCATAAGGGTGAATCCTAATGCGAGTCTCCTAGGTGAAAACTAGTGCTGTCTTGGGGCCAACACTTCCTAAAATGAAATATTGAGCGAATAGCCTCTATTGCCTTAGGAGTTAAACCATGCAACGCCGTCATTTTTTCCAAAACACTGCTTTAGTCACCACGGGTGCCATCGCGGGATGTGCTTTGCCCGGTTATGCAGACCACCATGTCAAAACGCCATTTAAAGTGCCTGCAACCTATATCCCTATCGTAGGTTCTGAGGAAATGTTCCCAGTGCGTCGTATTTATTGCATTGGACGCAACTACGCAGCCCACGCCCGCGAAATGGGTTCAGACCCCACACGCGAGCCACCGTTTTTCTTTCAAAAACCAACGGATGCCATTCAATATGTGAAAGCCGGCACCGTGGCAGATCACCCTTACCCACCGCTCACCAAAAATTACCACTATGAAGCGGAGCTCGTCGCCATGCTCGACAAAGGCGGACGCAACATTCCAACTGCTAAAGCGCTCGATCTGGTTTACGGTTATAGCCTAGGCTTAGATATGACGCGTCGCGACTTGCAGCGTGCACTAGGCGATGAGAAAAAACCTTGGGAAATTGGCAAAAGTTTTGATAAGTCGGCTCCAATTGGCGCGGTGCATAAAGTTGCGCAAACAGGGCACTTCACGCAAGGTGATATTTGGTTGAAGGTCAATGGCCAAACCAAGCAAAAAGCTGACCTCAAACAAATGATTTGGTCCGTCGCTGAGCAGATCTCCAAATTGTCAGAAGCGTTTGAACTCTTTCCTGGTGACATCATCTACTCAGGCACACCAGAAAACGTTGGCCCCGTCGTGCGTGGTGATGTGATTGAAATGCACATTGATGGATTACCTAATTTGAGTGTAAAAATTGTTTAAGACACCCATGCAACCTTTACTTCAACAAAAAATATACGCGACGCTTTTAGCAGCGTTTGTTGGCATTTCATGCTTTGCGCAATCCACCACTTCCGTTAGTACACCCATCAAAATCATCGTGCCTTTCACCCCGGGTACTGGCATGGACACCATTGCACGCACTATTCAACCGCGTCTATCGGAGCGCACGGGTCAAACGGTATTGGTACAAAACATGCCTGGAGCCAGTGGCAATATTGGCGCAGACTTTGTCGCGAAATCTGCCGCTGATGGAACCACCTTGTTGATGGGCGCCAACACCATGTTGATTGCTTCACAACTCTACAAAAACACGCCGTTCAATCCCGTCAAAGATTTTGCACCGGTATCGATGTCAGCCTACGGCACCTTGATGTTGGTGGCGCACCCCAAAACAGACATTAAGTCTGTCAAAGATTTAGTCCGTGCAGCCACTTCCAAACCAGGATTCTTCACATTTGGCTCTCCCGGTGTGGGCACGCCCCACCATATGGCGATGGAGTTGCTCAAACTTGAAACCAAAACCTTTATGTTGCATGTACCTTATCGCGGCACTGCGGGATACACACAAGATTTGTTAGCGGGCGAATTGATGGTGGGATTTTTGCCCGTGCACATAGCGCAAGGTTTTGTAAAGTCCGGCAAGCTCAATGCATTGGCCGTAGGAAGTACCAAGCGCCACCCAGTGGCAGCTGACGTTCCTACATTTTTAGAACTTGGTTACAAAGAAATTGACGTAGACCTCTGGTACGCCTTCTTCGTGCCCGCAAAAACCCCAAGCTCGACAGTTTCTAAGTTGCACTCTGATTTGAGTGCCATCATTGCGCAAACTGCCGTTAAAGAAATTTTGGGTAAAGCAGGTTTAGACGCTAGTGCGTCAACGCCAGAAGAACTTGCTTCTATCGTGGCAAAAGACTATCCACGATGGGGTCGGGTGATTCAACTCAAAGGTATTACTGGCGAGTGATGCGTCATGTGCATCATGAGCGTCACGTCAACATAGACGTAGCAGCACGCACAATGGCCGCCCCATCCACTTCGAAATAATTGCGCAATGCAGCGCGCGTATCGCTGCGACCAAATCCATCGGTGCCCAGCGTTTTATAGCGTCTGCTCTCGGGAATAAAAGCTCTCACGCTCTCAGTTACTGCGCACACATAGTCTGAGGCGGCCAGAACAGGGCCTTGGCTTTGCGACAACAACGCATTTAAGTGCGCAAAAGTTTTCTTGTCTTGATTAGCACACGCACGACCATCGCGGGCTAATTCACTCCAACTGGTTACGCTGATTACTTCGACGTTAACACCCTGACCTGCTAAAAGCTTGGCTGCAGTGAGTATTTCTAAAAGAATAGCACCGGAGCCCATCAGTGTCAGCTGTTGTTTTGATTCGCTTTTTTCTGAATTGAAATTAGCAAAGCGATACGCCCCACGCAAAATACCATCGGCGTTTTCTAGTGAGATGTCTGCATTCGCATAGTTCTCGTTCATCAAGGTGACATAGTAGAAAACATCTACCTGCTGCTCCACCATCTCGCGCATTCCCGCATCCAAAATGATGGCTAACTCACCTGCAAAAGCAGGGTCATAGGCTTTGCAATTCGGGATGGTTGCCGCCACCAAATGGCTGCTACCATCTTGGTGCTGCAGGCCTTCGCCACCCAAAGTAGTTCTACCAGATGTTGCCCCCAACAAAAAGCCTCTGGCGCGTTGATCGGCCGCCGCCCAAATAGCGTCACCTACGCGCTGAAAACCAAACATCGAATAGTAAATGTAAAAAGGTAGCATGGCAAAACCATGAACGCTGTAACTTGTGGCAGCGGCAGTCCAGCTTGCAAGCGCGCCCGCTTCGCTAATACCCTCTTCCAAAATTTGGCCATCGAGTGCTTCGCGGTAACTCAACACAGAACCAATATCTTCTGGCGCGTAGTGCTGGCCCACGCTGCTGTATATACCGACCTGTTTAAACAAGTTGGCCATCCCAAAAGTGCGCGCCTCGTCAGCCACGATAGGAACCAAGCGCCGACCCAACACAGGGTCTTTCAACAAATTGCCCAACATGCGCACAAATGCCATGGTGGTACTCATCTCTTTACCGTCCGCAGCGATTGCAAACTGGGCATAACTTTCTAACGCGGGTACAGGAACAGTAGCGCAGTGCGTTTCGCGTTTTGGCATGCTGCCACCCAGGTTTTGACGGTGCTTGATCAGATACGCCATCTCCGCGCTGTCAGATGAGGGCCTGTAAAACGCTAAGCCTTTTGCTTGCTCATCCGTGAGTGGTAGATCGAAACGATTTCGGTATTCGATCAACTCTTGTTCGTCAAATTTTTTCTGGCTATGCGTTGTCATCTTGCCTTGACCCGCACTGCCCATGCCAAAACCTTTTTTAGTATGCGCCAATATGACAACAGGTTGTCCTTCATGTGCACGCGCAGCGGCATAAGCGGCGAAGATTTTCACTACATCATGGCCACCGCGTTTTAAACGATCGATTTGCTCATCTGTCATGCCTTGGGCTAGGCGCTTCAAGTCTTCGTTTTGCCCAAAGAAGTTGTCGCGGTTGTAGCGGCCGTTTTTAGCGGCAAAGGTCTGCATCTGCCCGTCCACTGTTTGGGCAAATGCTTTCAATAAGGCACCATTGGTATCACGCGCAAACAAGCCGTCCCAATCACTGCCCCACACCAACTTGATGACCTTCCAGCCTGCACCAGAGAACAATTTTTCTAGCTCATCGATGATGCGTCCATTGCCTCGCACCGGACCATCTAAGCGTTGCAAATTGCAATTCACTACCCATACCAAATTATCTAAACGCTCTCGTGCAGCCAAGGTCAAAGCGCTCATGCTTTCGGGTTCATCCATCTCACCGTCACCAAACACACCCCAGACCTTGCGGCCTTCGCACTGCAACAAATTGCGGTGTGTCAAATAACGCATGAATCGAGCGTGATAGATGGAACTGATGGGCCCCAACCCCATAGACCCTGTGGGAAACTGCCAAAAGTCGGGCATCAACCAAGGATGCGGATAACTCGACAGTCCACGGGCGCCGACTTTTTGTGCATTGATTTCTTGGCGATAGTGCAACAAGTCATCTTCAGTCAGACGTCCTTCTAAAAATGCCCGCGCATATACGCCTGGCGCACTGTGTGGCTGAAAAAAAACCAAGTCGCCGCCCTGCTCTGGGGTACGTGCTTGAAAGAAATGGTGAAACCCAGTTTCAAACAAATCTGCCACGCTGGCATAACTTGCAATGTGTCCACCTAACTCGCCATAGGCTTGGTTGGCGCGCACCACCATGGCCAATGCATTCCAGCGCATGATGGACGTCAAGCGTTCTTCAATTTGAATGTCTCCAGGAAACTCCGGTTGGTTATCTACTGAAATGGAATTGGCGTAGGGTGTGTTGAGATCGGGTTGCCAGCCTGTTCTGTGTTGCCGTGCGACAGCAGTCAAGCTATTTAAGATTTGATTGACGCGCTCTGGCCCCTCATTGGCTAACAGAGACAGCAATGCTTCTTGCCATTCCGCGGTTTCTTCAGGATTGGTGTCTTGCGCCCAGTGGGCAAAGTCAATGGGAGCGTTCATGGTCATACTTTTTAACTTGATTTTTCAAAATGCGCACAAACCATCAAAAAGATCTAGGCAGGTCTAGCACATGCTCAGCCACATAAGAATAAATCAGATTGGTTGAAATTGGCGCGACTTGGTACAGGCGTGTTTCACGAAATTTTCTTTCAACGTCGTATTCACAGGCGAAACCAAAACCACCGTGTGTTTGAAGGCAGACATTTGCGGCTTCCCACGAAGCCTTTGCAGCAAGGTATTTCGCCATATTGGACTCCGCGCCGCAGGGCAGTCCTGCATTAAATAAAGCACAAGCTTTGAACCGCATGAGGTTTGCCGCCTCAGTTTCAATGTAGCTGTCTGCGATCGGAAATTGCACGCCTTGGTTTTGACCAATAGGGCGACCAAAGACTTCACGGCTAGCGGCGTACTTTCTTGCACGGTCAATGAACCAATAGGCATCTCCTATGCACTCTGCAGCAATAAGGGTGCGCTCCGCATTAAGGCCATCCAAAATATAACGAAAGCCTTGCCCTTCTTCACCAATTAAGTTTTCTGTTGGTATTTCTAAATTATCGAAGAACACCTCGTTGGCTTCATGGTTCACCATATTACGGATTGGCTTGACTGTCATTCCGTGACCCAAGGCTTGCTGGATGTCAACGATAAAAACCGACATGCCTTCGCTCTTACGCTTGACTTGTGCCAATGGTGTGGTGCGAGCTAACAGAATCATTAAATCTGAATGCTGAATACGTGAGATCCAAACCTTTTGACCATTGATGACATAGCGGTCGCCTTTTTTAACCGCAGTGGTTTTGAGTTGCGTGGTGTCGGTACCAGTCGTAGGTTCTGTCACCGCCATAGACTGCAACCTGCATGTACCAGCTGCAATCTGCGGCAAATACAACTCTTTTTGGGCTTGTGACCCGTGCCTTAGCAAAGTCCCCATGTTGTACATCTGTCCGTGGCAAGAACCCGCATTACCCCCAGAGAAATTAATCTCTTCCATGATCACAGAGGCCTCAGCCAAGCCAAGGCCAGAGCCACCAAATTCAGTGGGTATCAATGCCGCCAACCAGCCCGCCTTAGTCAAAGCCTCTACAAAAGATTCAGGATATGCACGCTCTTCATCTACCTTTTGCCAATAGCTGGAATCAAACTGCGCGCATATCTGCCGCAATGCGTCGCGTAATTCTTGATGTTTATCTGGTTTTGGGATTTGGGTTTTCATGGATGCGATAAAAGTTAAGCCAAGACAGCAGTCGCCTGCATCGTCAACCAGCCTTCGTGGTCTTGCGCTGAAAGGGTAATTGTGTTGCCATCTTGATGCGGTTCACCACCGATACGCAAAACACGACTGTCTGCACACTCAAAAGTTGGCCGCAATGCCTTGAATTCAAATGATTGCATATTGCGGTCGGTATTTCGTCTCACCAAATCCACCAACAGGGTGGCAATAAGCGGTCCGTGCACAACAAGACCTGGATAACCTTCTTCTTCGGTCACATAACTGCGGTCGTAATGAATGCGGTGCCCATTAAAAGTGAGCGCCGAATAACGGAATAACAAAACTGCATCAGGCACCACATCGCGGTGCCATTGGACTTTTTGTGGCGCAGGCATTGGAAGTGGAGCCTTTTCGTCCTTTGTTACAGCAGGTCGATACACGATGTCGTGTTCTTCGCTGACACACAAACCTAAGGTGTTATGTATCTCGTGCTTCACCACCACAAATAACAAATCTCCTGTCCGCCCAGCTTTGTGGGTCACCGAAGTAATGGTCGAAATACGTTTAACAATATCGCCCACTTTCAAGGGGGCATGCCATTGCAAACGTCCACCTGCCCACATTCTTCTAGGCAATGGCACTGGAGGCAAAAATCCACCCCGCTTTGCATGGCCATCAGCGCCTATTTCGCTTTGGGCGTGGTGTGGCAAAAAATACAACCAATGCCATAACGGCGGTAACTCGGTTCCAATTACAGGGGCTGGATCATTGCGGTCTAAAGTAGAACTTAGCGCTCGCACTGGTGCGACGGTTATTTGGTCTTCTAAAGATTCAGTATGCCCCTGCCATGTTTGTAAGTGAGCCAAGGTTTGAGGGTCTATCGCAGAATTTTGCATAACTCAATCTGCTGAAACACCTGCCTTGCGGATAACAGGTCCCCACTTGTTGATTTCTAGCTTCAAATGCTCTTGCAAACCCGAGGCAGTAATTTTGTTGGCGGCAGGGATGTCCGAACTCAGCTCTGTTAATCGTTGTTTGATGCCTGCGTCAGACAAAGCGACGCGTAATGCGGTATTGATTTTTTTCAACACAGGCGCTGGTGTGCCTTTAGGCGCATACATGCCATGCCAGACTTTGACCTCGAATCCTTTTAATCCTTGCTCATCGAGCGTTGGGAGATTGGGCAAAGCAGCCAAACGCTTCAGCGTTGTGACTCCAAATACTTTGAGACGTCCGTCTTTGATCATTGGCATAGTTTGGGTGGTTTGGTCGCACAAAATATCTACCTGCCCACCCAATAAATCATTCATGGCTGGACCAGTCCCTTTGTAAGGAATGGTGGTGATATTGACGCCAATCGACGATTTAAATAACAACCCGCACAAATTGGATACAGCGCCTAAACCAGCATCCGCCAAAGAAACTTTATCTTGATTGGCTTTAATGTAGGCAATCAGTTCTTGTAAGTTATTGGCTGGTAAATCTTTACGCGCTACCAAAGTCATGGGTACATCAAGCACTTGCCCAATATATTCAAAATCAGTCAAAGGGTCATAACTTAGCTTGTTGTAGAGCGCAGGAGCAGTAGCCATACCCATATGGTGCAAAAAGATGGTGTACCCATTAGGTGTTGCTCGGGCTACTTTGCTGGCTCCAATCGTTCCCCCAGCGCCAATGACGTTTTCCACCAAAACCGTTTGACCTAGAGACTGCCCCATAGGGATCGCAAGCATGCGCGCCACAACATCAGTTGGCCCACCAGCAGCAAAAGGCACGACCAAAGTGATCGCTTTGTTGGGATAAGGCTCAGGAGGCTTGGTATAGCCCACACAGCAGTAAGCCATTAGCATTGCGCCTAATAGTTTGGTAAGAATTTTCATGGCATCCCCTTTTACACTTAAAAATAAGACAATAGGATTGTTAAAAAAACCTAACCCTTTGTCACTTCCTATTTACCCACCCCGTCACCCACTTACACCCATCTTCCATGGTCAATAGCAAAAAAATCGGCAAACCCTTAGATGGATTATTGGTTGTTGCCTTAGAACAGGCGGTTGCCGCCCCTTTTTGCACCAGCAGATTAGCCGATGCTGGTGCACGCGTCATCAAAATCGAGCGTCCTGAAGGTGACTTTGCCAGAGGTTATGACAGGGCTGTCTTTGGTGAGTCTTCCTATTTTGTGTGGATAAACCGTGGTAAAGAATCCCTTGCACTTGATTTACGCGAAAAGTCTGCGCGAGAACAAGTGGCCAAGTTGTTAGAGGCTGCTGATGTGTTTATTCAAAATTTCGCGCCTGGTGCTGCTGAACGCATGGGTTTTGGCTCTAAGGCATTACGCGAACGGCATCCTAGACTGATTACTTGCGACATTTCTGGTTATGGCACAAGCGGTCCCCTGCATGAACTCAAGGCCTACGACTTATTAGTACAAGCAGAAAGCGGCTTAGTCGCTGTCAGTGGAGCACCAGGGCCTTGGGGTCGCATTGGGGTGTCTATCTGCGACATCACTGCTGGTATGAACGCACTCATAGGCATACAGCAAGCATTGCTCCAACGCGAACGTACTGGGGTGGGTAGCAAGGTAGAAGTGTCTTTATTCGATTCAGCCGCAGACTTAATGGCAGTGCCTTATCTGCAAGCGCGCTATGGTTCAGGTGCGCCAGAACGGGTTGGTTTGAAACACCCCAGCATTGCGCCTTATGGAGCATTCACATGTTCGGATGGCCGCGAGATTGTTCTATCGATTCAAAATGAGCGTGAATGGAGCCAGTTTTGCCAATCTTTTTTAAACCAAGCTGAACTTACAACAGATGCTCGCTTTAATAACAATGCAAACCGAGTGCGGAACCGCCAAGAGTTGGATGGTTTGATTCAACACATCTTCAGTCATCTGACCTATGCAGATGCTGTTGAGAGACTCAACCTTGGACAAACTGCATTTGGGTCTATCAATTCCGTATCCGACTTGATTGCACATCCGCAACTTCGTACCCGCAGCATGACTATTGGCGGGCAAACTGCGGAAGTGCCTGCCCCACCCTATATCGTCGAGTGGGAAGACAAAACCTTTAAATCCATTCCTGACATTGGCACCAATGCGCTCTCTGATCGGCATTGATTTAGGCGGCACCAAAATAGAAATAGCGGTCGTCGACCCTATTGAAGGTGTTACCTATAAAGACAGGGTGCCAACACCCCAGCACTCCTACATTGCCATAGTAGAGGCCATTAGCGCCTTGGTAGATAAAACACTAGAAAAACAAAAGCTAGAACGCCCACTTGCCATTGGGATTGGCATTCCAGGTTGCTTAGACCCAGCCACAAAATTAGTACGCGGATCCAACACAGTCGTCACGAATGGCAAACCCTTGCAGCAAGATTTGCAACAACGCCTTGGCTGTCAGGTACATCTGCAAAACGATGCCAACTGTTTAGCGGTGAGTGAAGCAGTCGATGGAGCTGCCAAAGGATGTTCCATCGTATTTGCAGTCATTATTGGAACTGGCTGTGGTGGCGGTATTGCCATAGGTGGCAAAGCTTGGACTGGTAACAACGGTATCGCAGGTGAATGGGGACATAACCCACTACCATGGCCTAGCGCAGAGGAAATCCAAGCAGCGCCTTGCTGGTGCGGGCAAGTAGGCTGCCAAGAGACTTGGATCAGCGGCACGGCATTCGCACTTGACCATGCACACCATACGGGCGAGGAACTTAAAGCGGAGCAGATCATTGACAGCATGCGCGCAGGTGATTTAGAGGCCAAAAGGAGCTTTGACCGATATGTCAATCGCTTGGCGCGCGCACTCGCTAGCGTGATGAATGTCCTGGATCCCGATTGCATAGTTCTGGGAGGTGGCATGAGCAATATCGATGAAATTTATCAAGCACTTCCGAGTGAAATCATTCGCTATACATTTACCAAGCCTATTTCAACGCCTATCTTAAAAGCGATGCACGGCGACTCTTCTGGCGTGCGCGGTGCCGCTTGGTTAACGAAATAATTAAATATGTCCTCTCAGCCACCGTCCATCAGTCTTCTCGATTCCATCGCCCTGATAGATTCTTCACACGCTGGCACTATCGTTGTGACAGGTTCGCATGGCGGTCGCTCTGCCGCTGGGTTTGTGGTCGACGTCAGTAAAAAACCATTAGCCGTCTTTTTTAACGACGCCGGAGGTGGAAAGGATGACGCTGGAAAAGTAGGTCTAGGCATGTTGCAAGCCATCGGTGTGCCAGCGGCTTGTTACTCGCATATGTCTGCACGTATCGGTGATGCACAAGATGGCCTAGAAAACGGAATATTGACGGATATGAATGACTTCGCAAGGCTAGCAGGCATGAAGGAGGATTTGCAGGTTTCAGAAGCTATTCGCTGCGTTAAAAAAAGTGAACATCCTGACTAAATTTACTTTTACCGAAAGTTGACACACTAAATTGCAGCTAGATTACCCACACACAACAGGCCAAGAGGATGTTGTGACATTCGGTTCTAGTTGACAGAGAGCGAATCCACTAACAACTTACTTTAACCAATGCGGATCGGGTAATTGCCCGAACACCTGACGCAGACCTTGGCTCCAGCTACTGCGTAAATCTCTAAAGTAGGTATCTTCAGAGTCGATGCGGTGGCGTTTGGTCACTTGCAAATCATTAGTTTTGATCATCGCGACATCGATAGGCAGGCCTACCGATAAATTACTTTTAATAGTGGAGTCAAAAGATACCAAGGCGCATTTGATGGCCTGAGACATGCCTATACCGGGTTGAATAACTCGGTCCAGAATAGGTTTGCCGTATTTGCTCTCGCCGATCTGAAAAAAAGGCGTATCCGCTGTGGATTCTATGAAATTACCTTGCGGATAGACCATGAACAAACGTGGTGCTTCTCCCTTAACTTGGCCACCAACCAAAAACGTAGCGGTGAAATCCACGTCGCTTTGCTCAGGTGCTTCGTTCATGGTGGAGTGAATGGTTTTGCGCAATTCACGACCCACCAACTCTGCCACAGCGAACATGGACGCGTGCGCAGTCAATGGTTGTTCAGCGTCTAGCGCATACTGCTTGATACGGCTGACCACTTGCTGCGTAGTCGCTAGGTTGCCGCTGTTGAGCATTACGATGACGCCTTCTCCCGGTGTTTCGACAACTGTCATTTTGCAAAACGTGGATACATGGTCCACGCCTGCGTTAGTGCGTGAGTCTGAGGCGAACACCAGTCCTTCGTCGAGCACCATACCAACACAGTAAGTCATGCCTTGCCTTATTGTTGATCGAAGATGGCGGATTCTACTTTTGCAAAGCTGTGCATGGTTTCATTGCCGCCGCCAATGCGCATTCCACGCACTGGGCTGGCACTTTCATAGTCCAAGCCATGCGCCAATCGAATATGGCCTCTATCTGCGTCACTCGAGTTGCTGACGTCATAGCCTATCCAACGTCCGCCTACCCAGGCCTCGGCCCATGCGTGGCTAGCGACTTGCTCGTTGTCTGCCGAATGCAAATAACCGCTGACATAGCGCGAAGGTACGCCAAGAAAGCGTGCACACGCCAAAAACACATGCGTGTGGTCCTGACACACGCCCTTACCTTTAGCGAATGACTGCGCCGCGGAGTCGCCCACGTGCGTAATGCCAGTCTCGTAAGGCATGCGCTCCAGCAAAGCCAGCATCACATCGTACAAAGCCATGTAGGGTCGCGACTTGACCGAAGAGCGAAAGGGTTCAATAAAGTTTTGAATCGACGCATCTACAAGGGTCAGCTTCGTGGCGCGCAGGTATACGGCGCGCGGCACTGGGCCTTCGGGCTCACCCTGATCAGACTCGATCAAATCCACGCTTCCGCGCGCGCGCAACACAATGTCCTGGCTAGCGTTTTCCAATACCAAGCAATGGCATAAATTTCCATAGGCATCTGTCCAAGGCGTTGCTTTTCCTGGCAGATCCAGCTGCCAGTTCAAAGGGTTTTGGCGATGGGTTTTCAGCGGGGTCATGCGCAACATTTGAATGCTCCGGCGCACCGGATGCTCATAGCGATACCCGGTTTCATGAAATACCTGCAGTTTCATGCGATGGACTCTAGGTAATCGGTTTGCACCGCTTGGGCCAGGGAAATATTTTCTTTGACAAATAGCTCTAGGTAGTTTTCCAGGCCGCTGTTGTAAACCTCGCTCAAGCTGCCAAATTTCAGATTAGTTAGAAGGTTAGCGCAGCGTTTGCGTGCCCCACGACCGGTTTGCTGAGGCAATTGCTCCAGTATGTTGGCGATTTCGTCCAGGCAAAAATGCAGCGAACGAGGCACTCGAGGGTTAAAGATCAGTAACTCGGATACGCGGTCTGTATCAATGGCGTCGCGGTAGGTGTCGCGGTAGGCCTCTAGGGCACTGACCGAACGCAGTACCGCACCGAGGCGGTAATAGTCGTCCACCAAATCGTTGCTTTCGGCCTGTTCTACTTTAGTCTTGACACTCAGTATGCGCGCGGTATTGTCAGCGCGCTCAAGGTATGTGCCCAGTCGAATGAAGTGGTAGGGCTGGTCGCGCTGAATCGTTGCAAAGGTCACGCCCCGAAATAAGTGTGAGCGTTGCTTGATCCATTCAAAAAAAGTGGAATCCACCATATGATCCGGGCCTTTGATTTTCTTTTTTCGTGATAGCAACTCCAACCAAGTGTCGTTGATGCATTCCCACATTTCCACCGTCATGGCGCCGCGCACTGATCGCGCGTTTTCGCGGCAGGACTGTAAGCAGTTAAAAATGGATGAGGGATGATCTGGGTCCCAGGCTAGAAACTGTGCTACTTGATCCGATCGCATAGGCCGCGCTGTAGCTTCGAAAGCTGCCAATGTGTCGGTAATGACCAGCGGTTCGCTCACCATCTCCGGCGCGGCGCTGCTACTATCAGACTTAGACAGCAAAGCGAGTGATTGGCCGACCTCCAAGATACGTGCCATATTTTCGGCACGTTCCAAATAACGCGAAAGCCAATAAAGTTGAGCGGCTACTCTCGACAGCATTAGAGCGCCCCCTCATCTTCCAGCACCCAGGTGTCTTTGGTTCCGCCGCCTTGGGATGAATTGACCACCAGCGAGCCCTCGCGCAAAGCCACGCGCGTCAGACCACCAGGCACGATACGCGTTTCTTTGCCCATGAGTACAAATGGACGCAGATCGATATGGCGCGGCGCAATACCCTGATCCACAAAAATCGGGCAAGCAGACAAACTGAGCGTGGGCTGCGCAATGAAATTGTCCGGCTGCGCTTTCAAACGTTTGGCAAAACTATCTATTTCCGATTTACTAGCGGTGGGGCCGACCAACATACCGTAGCCGCCTGCGCCATGAACTTCTTTGACGACCAGTTGAGACAGATTTGCCAAAACGTAGGACAGCTCATCTGGCTTGCGGCATTGCCAGGTTTTCACATTGTTCAAAATAGGTGTTTCGCTCAAGTAGAAGCGGATCATGTCCGGCACATAGGGGTAAATAGATTTGTCATCCGCCACGCCTGTACCTAGCGCATTGGCAATCACCACATTGCCCTGGCGGTAGACCGATGCCAGCCCGGGCACACCAATGAGTGAATCTGGTGCAAAGCTTAAAGGATCCATGTACAAATCGTCCACCCTGCGGTAGATGACATCAACCAGCTGCGGGCCCTCGGTGGTTTGCATATACACATTACCTTGGCGAACAAAAAGGTCCGAGCCTTCGACTAGTTCTATACCCATTTGCTTGGCCAAAAATGCATGCTCGAAATACGCGCTGTTGAAACGCCCTGGCGTGTGCAGTACCACAGTGGGCTGCTCCACCCAGCTAGCAGAGCGCAAGGTTTGTAAAAGCAACGCCGGATAATGCTCCACCGGTCGCACCGCGTAGCGACGGAATAAATCAGGGAACAAACGCATCATCAGCAAACGGTTGCTCAACATATAGGACACACCCGAAGGCACGCGCAAGTTGTCTTCCAACACATAAAAATCGCCATCTGAATGCCGCACAATATCTACACCGGCAATATGCGCATAGATCTGGTGTGGCAAGTCCAGGCCCAGCATCACTGGCATGAACTGCGCGTTGGCAAGTACTTGTTCAGCGGGTATCAAGCCTGCTTTCAAAATCAACTGCTGGTGGTAGACGTCGTGCAAAAACATATTGATTGCTTTTACGCGCTGCACAAGTCCTTTTTCTAGGTGAGCCCATTCTTTGCCGTCAATGATGCGTGGTATCAGGTCGGAAGGTATCAGTCGCTCGGTGCCGCCCTCATCGCCGTTGAGTGAAAACGTGATGCCGGTTCGCCTAAATATAAGGTCGGCCTCGGTCTGCTTGGCCCGCACGGTATCTGCTGATACGCCTTTTAGCCAATTGTCAAAGGCTTTGTAATGCGGGCGGGAGATGCCCTGCGCGTCACTCATCTCATTAAATATTGGGCTACTCATTAGAACTTCGCACTTTTCAACTAGGAGATTATCTTTTTAAGCATGGATCGTGCCGCTCGTGCACCTTGCTGGAACCTCTTTTTAAGCGCAATTGGCCATACCCATGCACCAAAACTGGATGTGCCGCACCAAATTGAAACTTACCAGTAGGTGTATCTCAGTCGAAAACGAAAAGTTGATCTAAGTATTACTCACGTATAACATCTGTTGATATGAAGCACCTTTTATGACTGGCTGGCACGCTGCACTGCAGCTAGATTACCAACGCAAAGCAGACCGCACGGATGTAGCACATGTGCATAATGGCCCATTGCGTGTTCTTAAAAGTTTGTATCCAGAAGGCCCTGAGATATGCCATACGGTTCTAGTGCATCCGCCAAGTGGATTAGTAGGTGGGGATCAAATTGATATCCGCTTGACGGTCAACCCGCAAGCACATGCTTTGGTGACTACACCAGGTGCCACGCGTTTTTATCGCACCGAAAAGGGTTTAGCTTCACAAGAAGTAGTCGCCAAGATATGCCAAAACGCTAGGCTCGAATGGTTGCCGCTAGAGACCATTGCTTATAACAATTGCCAGGGTCTAAACAAAGTATGTTTTGATTTAGATGCGGGCGGAGAATTAATTGCTTGGGACATTACCGCCTTAGGCCTTCCCACGGCATCGCTGCCATTTGAGCAAGGCCAGTTGCAGCAACATATGGAAATTAAAAATATCTGGTTAGAACGCGGATTGCTCGATGCAAGCGACCAACGCTTGATGTCGGGACCATTAGGGCTTGCCAATCACCGTTGCACTGCCACCTTGGTTTTTACTACTGGTAGCGATATGACACGAGATAAGCGAGATCTGGCACTATCTCTTGCACGTGATGTAGTGACCCATCACGCTAAGGAAGTGTTTGCGGGCGTGACATCACCACATCCGCGTGTTGTGGTGATGCGCGCTCTATCTTCTCTGGTTGAGCCTACCCAAAATTTATTTCGAGCGGTATGGGCAGCTTGGCGTACTGGCTTATGGGAGATAAAAAATGCACCACCACGTATTTGGTCTATGTAAGCTTAAATGGATACCAATTGCCGAATACCTTTGCTTTGCATCTCGCTACCTAGACCCGTAGCGATAATTTCACCGCGCTCCATCACCAAATAGTCGTCTGCCAATTCTTCTGCAAAATCGTAGTACTGTTCGCACAACAAAATAGCCATATCGCCACGGCCTGCCAGCATACGAATGACACGCCCGATGTCTTTGATAATGCTGGGCTGAATACCTTCCGTTGGTTCATCCAACACCAATAGTTTCGGACCAGAGGCTAAAGCCCTTGCAATGGCAAGTTGTTGTTGCTGACCGCCAGACAAATCACCACCACGACGATGCAACATTTGCTTCAAGACAGGAAACAACTCAAATAACTCGGCTGGAATATCGGTCCCAGAAGGACGCGTGGCAAGCCCCATGCGCAAGTTATCTTCTACCGTCAGTCGTGCAAATATTTCACGACCTTGGGGCACATAGCCAATGCCTGCACGGGCGCGCTCGTAGGGAGCGGATTTTTCAATCGACTGTCCATCAAATGTAATGCTGCCGTTTCGAATAGGCACAGCGCCCATAAGAGACTTCAATAGCGTAGTTTTACCCACACCATTACGGCCCAACAAAACGGTAATGCGGCCTAGACGCGCTTCAAAACTCACATCACGCAAGATATGCGAGCCGCCATAGTATTGGTTGATATTAGAAACTTGAAGCAATGACATAGTCTGTATCTTTGAATTCATCGGCCTAAATACACTTCAATCACACGCTCGTCCGCCTGCACTTGTGCCAAAGTACCTTGCGCGAGGACAGAGCCGTCGCACAACACGGTAACAATGTCTGAGATGGTGTTGATAAAACTCATGTCGTGTTCGACCACCATCAAAGAGTGCTTGCCTTTGAGAGACAAAAAGAGCTCGGCAGTGCGTTCGGTTTCAAAGTCGGTCATACCAGCCACAGGCTCATCTAACAACAACAGTTTGGGGTCTTGCATCAGTAACATGCCGATTTCTAACCACTGTTTTTGGCCATGGCTCAAATTGCCCGCTTGGCGACGCATATCTTGGGTAAGGTGAATAGTTTCCAAGACCTCACGCAGTCTGTCGGACTGCACACCATCTAACTTGAAGAACATCGAAGCTGCTACGCCTTTATGGGTCTTGAGCGCCAATTCCAAGTTTTCGAACACGCTTAAATGCTCAAACACGGTGGGTTTTTGGAATTTACGTCCAATGCCTAATTGCGCAATTTCAGGTTCGTTGTGACGTAGCAAATCAATCGTGCTACCAAAGAAGACTTGACCCGAATCTGGTTTGGTTTTACCTGTGATGATGTCCATCATGGTGGTTTTACCAGCGCCGTTGGGGCCAATGATGCAGCGCAACTCTCCTGGCGCGATATCGAGCGACAAGTGGTTGATCGCTTTGAAACCATCAAAACTCACATTGACATCTTCTAGGTAAAGAATTCTTCCGTGCGTGGTGTCTAACTCGCCGCTAGTGTGGATGCGCCCATAACTGGCACCCCTATCGCCAGAAGTCACATCTGTTGACAGCTTGGCTTTGTGCAATTCAAGGCGCTCAGCACCCTTTTCAAACAGATCGGGAGTCATGGCGTGTCCTCCGACTTACGTTTGCTGAGTATTTTTTGAATAAAACCCACTACGCCTTGCGGCAAGAATAAAGTCACACCGATGAACAAAGCGCCTAAAAAGTAAAGCCAAAACTCAGGCGCTGTCGCCGTGAGCCAACTTTTTGTACCATTGACTAAGAATGCACCTAAGATGGGGCCAATCAATGTGGCGCGTCCACCGACTGCAGCCCATACCGCCATTTCAATCGAATTGGCAGGACTCATTTCGCTAGGGTTGATGATGCCAACTTGCGGAACATACAAAGCACCAGCAATGCCGCACATCACGGCTGAGATTACCCAAATCGTGAGTTTGTAAGGGGTAGGCGAATAGCCAGAGAACATCACGCGACTCTCCGCATCACGGATTGCTTGTAGAACACGTCCAAACTTGCTTTGCACCAACCAACGGGCAAACAAGAAGGAAGCTAATAAAGTCACCGCCGTCAAAACAAACAAGGTCATACGCATCACGGGCGTTGCGATGGGTAAATCTAGGATGCGTTTGAAATCGGTGAATCCGTTGTTACCACCAAAGCCTGTTTCATTACGAAAGAAAAGCAACATGGCAGCAAAGGTCAGCGCTTGGGTGATGATGGAGAAATACACCCCTTTGATGCGCGAGCGAAAGGCAAAGTAGCCAAAGACCCATGCCAACACGCCAGGCACCAACACAATCAAAAACAATGTCGCGATAAAACTATCACTGAAAGTCCAATGCCAAGGCAAAGTCTTCCAGTCTAAGAACACCATGAAGTCTGGCAAATTACTTTTGTAATTTCCGTCGGTGCCGATTTGGCGCATGAGGTACATACCCATCATGTAGCCGCCCAGCGCAAAGAACAATCCATGTCCTAGCGACAAGATACCGGTGTAGCCCCAAATCAAATCCATGGCCAAAGCACAAATGGCGTAGCACATGATTTTTCCAACCAATGCCACTGCGTAGTCGCTCATATGGAAAAAGCTGTCCACGGGCAACCACATATTGCATATTGGCACCAGTCCGCATAGCAAGACAACCGCGGCAAAAAAGAAAGTCCAACCAGCTGAGCTCAATAGCGCTGGTGCAGAGGGTAGCTGGGTAATTGGCGAGTTACTCATATCAAGCCTCGGCACTACGACCCTTCATCGCAAACAATCCTTGTGGGCGTTTTTGGATGAAGATGATGATGAACACCAGCACTGCAATTTTTGCGAGTACCGCCCCAGTTAAGCCTTCTAATAATTTGTTCATGAGTCCTAAGCCCATTGCAGCGTAGACCGTGCCCGCGAGTTGACCAACTCCTCCAAGCACCACCACCATAAATGCATCGACGATGTAGTTTTGTCCAAGGTCTGGGCCCACATTGCCAATCTGACTCAAGGCACAGCCTGCTAAACCAGCAATGCCACAACCCAATGAAAACGCATACGTATCTATACGCGCAGTGTGCACACCTAATGCAGAAGCCATGGGTCTGTTTTGCGTCACACCACGCACAAACAACCCTAAGCGTGTTTTGCTAATGAGCAAAGCCATGCCCAGCAGAACAAATAAAGCAAATCCAATGATGACCAACCGGTTGAAGGGCAGCGATAAATTAGAGAGCAGCTGCACACCACCACTCATCCACGAAGGATTTTCAACACCAACGTTTTGCGCACCAAATAGACTTCGCACACTTTGCATCAAAACCAAACTGATACCCCAGGTGGCCAACAGTGTCTCTAGTGGCCTTCCGTAAAGATGTTTGAGCACTAAGCGCTCCAATACTGCGCCCACCAAGGCGGCAGATAAAAAAGAGATAGGCACGGCCACCAACAAATACCAATCAAAAGCCGCAGGCAAATATTGCCTAAAAAGTATTTGCACCACATACGTGGCATAGGCACCGATCATCATCAACTCGCCATGGGCCATGTTGATGACGCCCATCAAGCCGTAGGTGATGGCTAAGCCCAATGCCACCAATAACAAGATAGAACCAAGGCTGATACCAGTGAACAAGGCCCCTAGTTTCTCACCCCAACCCAGTGCAGATTGGATGGTGCGCAAGGAAGACTCAATTTGATGTCGCACTTCTTTGTTGTCTTCTTGACTTAGACGTTGGTTCAACAAGAGAACCGTATCAGGCGTTTGATTTTGCGCGAGCGCTTTGGCTGCTTCCAATCGCTCTTGCGGCTTATCGCTGTTAATCATGATCGCAGCACGTGCCAACAGCATGAGGGCTTTAGCCGAGTTATCGGTTTCACTTGACAGCGCTTTTTCAAGCATGGGTAACTTGGTAATGTCTGGCTCTTTGAGCATCAACTTCACAGCGTCAATGCGCTTGGCAACATCTGGGCTTAGCAACTGCAAAGCGGATATGGCTGCGTCTATTTCGCCACGCATGCGATTGTTATTGATCACATCTTCAGCGCTGGCAGGCAAAGCGACTTCTTGACCAGTTGCTGGGTCTAAGGCTTTACCGTCACGGATAACAAATACTTGGGATCCACTGACTTTCACAGCGTCATCTGCCATGGCTTGCAACAAAGCGGCAGTTTTTTCATCGGGTGCAGCAAGAACTTGCTGCAAGGCAGTGATTCGGCTATCAGTATCACCTTGGGTCAGGGCACGGGCTTGTTCGGGAGTTAATGCATACGTTGATCCCACAAAGGCCCAACAAATCACACTAGTCAACACAAGGGATAAAAAACGAGTCATCAAATTTCCATAAAAAAGGGGGAGAGCACTGCCCTCCCCCAATTTGATCCGAGGAGAAAGCGAATTACTTTTTCACAGGCTCATCGGGCTTCTTGTCGTTACCTTCGATGAATGGGCTCCATGGCTTGGCCTTGACAGGACCAGGCGTCTTCCACACCACATTGAATTGTCCATCGGCTTTGATTTCGCCAATAAACACAGACTTGTGTAAGTGGTGGTTCTTTTCATCCATCTTAGATGTGATGCCGCTAGGCGCAGTGAAAGTTTGGCCAGCCATCGCTGCGATGACTTTGTCTACGTCAGTAGATTTGGCTTTTTCGACGGCTTGTTTCCACATATTGATACCGATATAGGTAGCTTCCATTGGGTCGTTGGTCAAAGGCTTGTCTTTGTGACCAGCGATACCTTTGGCTTTGGCGTAGTCGCTCCACTTCTTGATGAATGCATCGTTGGTGGGGTTCTTGATGCTCATGAAGTAGTTCCATGCAGCCAAGTGACCTACCAAAGGCTTGGTGTCCACACCGCGCAATTCTTCTTCACCCACTGAGAAAGCCACGACTGGAACGTCTTTGGCCTTCAAGCCAGCGTTGCCGAGTTCTTTGTAGAAAGGCACGTTGGAGTCACCGTTGATGGTAGAAACTACAGCCGTTTTGCCACCGGTGGAAAACTTCTTGATATCAGCCACGATGGTTTGGTAATCAGAGTGACCGAAAGGTGTGTACTTCTCGTCGATGTCCGTCTCTTTCACGCCTTTGCTCTTCAGGTAAGCACGCAAGATTTTGTTAGTCGTACGTGGGTACACATAGTCGGTACCGAGCAATACCCAACGCTTGGCAGCGCCGCCGTCTTTGCTCATCAAATAGTCAACCGCTGGAATCGCTTGTTGGTTAGGCGCTGCACCTGTGTAGAACACGTTTTTGCTGAGCTCCTCACCTTCGTATTGCACGGGATAGAACAACAAGCCGTTCATCTCTTCCACGACTGGCAACACTGATTTGCGTGACACAGAAGTCCAGCAACCGAAGATCACGGAGACTTTGTCTTGACCGAGCAACTGCTTGGTTTTTTCAGCAAACAAAGGCCAGTTAGAGGCTGGGTCAACCACTACAGGTTCGAGTTTTTTGCCGAGTACGCCACCCTTGGCGTTGATCTCGTCAATCGCCATCAAAACAGTGTCTTTTAAAACTGTTTCAGAAATGGCCATCGTGCCAGACAAGCTGTGCAAGACACCAACTTTGATCGTGTTTTGTGCCAATGCATTTGGCACTGCCACAAACGATCCAACCGACAGCGCTGCGGCTGCGGCTAGGGCTTTGAGATTTCCTCGACGATTCATCATGGGTTGAACTCCAAAAAAGGTTGGTAAGCGCGGGTAGCAATTCACTCGCTGAATAACTCTTTGCAAGCCCTGTGCCAACCTCTTCACACCCAGAACTTAAATACATCTTCTATATAGATGACTGCATCCCCCATGAATCAGCACCTAGAAAATGCATCAAAATGGTTCGCGCACCACGGTTGTGCGACCTTTGTCGCACCATTTCGTGCACTGTCTCGAAATGCGAGAATAATTTCCGCACAATCGCAAGGCATATAAGTTGCATGAAAATGAAGCTATGGAACTCACACCCCGCGAAAAAGACAAACTTCTAATTTTTACGGCTGCACTTTTGGCGGAACGTCGTCAAGCCCGTGGATTGAAACTGAACTACCCAGAGGCTATTGCCCTCATCAGCGCCGCCGTCATGGAAGGCGCGCGAGACGGCAAAACCGTTGCCCAACTCATGAGCGAAGGCAGAACCATCCTTTCTCGCGCAGACGTGATGGACGGGGTCGCCGAGATGATTCCCGATATACAAATAGAAGCCACCTTTCCAGATGGCACCAAACTCGTCACCGTGCACCAACCCATTGTTTAAAAAGCGAGACTGACATGCAACGATTTGCTATACCCCTACTTTGCTTGCTAGCGCTTTCTGCGCAAGCCCACGAAGGCCATGGCCTTGAGGGCGCTTCTCATTACCACGCCAGTGACATCTGGGGATTTCTGATGGCACTTTGTGTGGGTGCTTTTATGTGGTGGCTCAATAGCCGAGGCAAGTGAGGCGCAAATGACTCCTGGTGAACTTTTCATTGACGAGGGCCATCACGCCCTCAATCCGAATAGACGCACTATCACGCTCGTTGTTCAAAACACCGGCGATCGTCCTATCCAAGTGGGATCGCACTACCACTTTGCAGAGACAAACGCAGCCCTTGGTTTTGATCGCAAAGTGGCACAAGGCATGCGTTTGAACATCGCATCAGGCACAGCAGTGCGTTTTGAACCTGGCCAACAAAGAACCGTTGAACTAGTGGACTACGCTGGTAACAGGCAAGTATTTGGTTTTCGTGGCCTGACCAGTGGCCCTCTTTCATCCAAATAAATTAAGCGCAAGGAAAATTCGCATGGCAACGATTGGCAAACGCGCTTACGCTGAAATGTTTGGTCCCACCGTGGGCGATAGAGTTCGCTTAGCGGATACCGACTTGGTGATTGAAGTTGAACAAGACTTCACCCTACGCGCCGGAGGTTACGGCGAAGAAGTGAAATTCGGTGGTGGCAAAACGATTCGTGATGGCATGGCGCAAAGCCAGCGCACTCGCGATGGCTCTGGCAGTGGCGCTCAAGCTAGTGGTGCAGTAGACACCGTTTTGACCAATGCTTTGATCGTGGACCACTGGGGCATTGTGAAAGCCGATATCGGATTGAAAGACGGTCGCATTGTTGCAATTGGTAAAGCCGGCAATCCAGACACACAACCGGGTGTTGACATCGTGATTGGCCCAGGGACCGAGATCATCAGCTGCGAAGGCAATATCGTGACGGCGGGTGGAATTGACACGCATATTCATTTCATCGCCCCACAACAGATTGAAGAAGCACTTACTAGTGGTGTGACCACCATGATTGGTGGCGGCACTGGGCCGGCTACCGGTACATTTGCAACCACATGCACGCCAGGCGCATGGAATTTAGAGCGCATGCTACAAGCCGCAGACGCTTTTCCGATGAATTTAGGTTTCTTAGGTAAAGGCAATGCGTCTTTGCCGGATGCCCTGCATGAACAAATCAATGCAGGCGCGATTGGTCTTAAGTTGCACGAAGACTGGGGCACGACACCCGCCGCGATTGATAACTGCTTAAACGTGGCCGAGGCGACGGATACACAGGTGGC
>JACCDO011316890.1_pt1 | contig 23046 bp, 23 predicted proteins | sample 7446101 | NCBI WGS metagenome assembly JACCDO01 (sample SAMN15323440, study PRJNA562643) | freshwater metagenome | isolation source: river surface water | place: USA:Blue River Watershed | collected 2017-08-16
TACATTATCACAAATGAGAATCATTACATGGAACGTCAACGGTATTAGAAGTATTCTTAAGAAAGGAAGTCTTGAACAACTTGTCGATGAGTACGACCCAGATATTCTTTGTCTTCAGGAAGTTAGAGCATTTAGAAATCAATACCAGCTTCCATCAAAGACATTTGGTCGTTATCACTACTATTATAATGAATCGACAATAAAGAAAGGATATTCAGGTACAAGTATATTTACCAAAGTTAAACCCATAGATGAAATTGAGTTTCCATATCCAACAATTTCAGAAGAAGGTAGAGTAACTTGTTTGGAGTTTGAGAATTATTTTCTTATCAATGTATATGTACCAAACACAGGTTCAAAGAGAGTAAATTATCGAGTAGAGTTCCATGACCATCTTCTTGAGTTTATTGATATACTTAAATCTTACAAGGAAATTGTTCTTACTGGTGATTTTAATGTAGTTCATCAAGCTATTGACCTTTACAATCCAAAGATAAAAAACCAACCAGGTGTATTACCAGAAGAGAAAAAAGCGTTCAATGAACTTATCGATTATGGATTTATCGATACGTTTAGAACGTTACATCCTAAGATGGAGAAGTATACTTGGTGGTGTGTAACTTCCAATGCAAGAGCCAGCAATAGAGGATGGAGAATTGATTATTTTCTTGTTACCAATGGTGTGAGATATACACATTCCGATATACTTGACTTCTTTATGGGTTCTGACCATGCTCCATGTATCTTAGAACTTGATTAACAATAAACAATAAATAATAAAATATTTTAATTAAGTAATCGAATAATGAAAAATAACTTTGGTAGAATATTATCTAAACGTAAATATCTTGTTACAGCACTTAGAAGACTTGCGTTAAGTAATGGAAACGATAAAATATTTCTTCGGAATTCACCGAACACCGTTCATTTAATTGATATAGAAATAACAAAAGAATCTGACAATGTTTATCAGTTTATAATCAACAATCAAGAAACGTTGTTTGCCAACACAGATAACTTTATGGATACTGTATTTGAATATATACCAGAAAGAAGAATAAAGTATATTGGTTATAATGCAGAACAGTTATATCCTCCTGAAAATCAAGGTAATACTCACTTCGGTGGAAATACTCACTTCGATGGAAATACTCACTTCGGTGGAAATACTCACTTCTGTGGAAATACTAATGGTATCAATTCAGATATTCAATATCTTCTCAAATTAAAGTAAATTTAATAAATTAAGTATGGATTTATTAAATTTATTACTACAATTAGTCCTTGGACGATGATTTTTTCTTTTCTGACCATTCTTTGGCAATCTCACTAAATAGTTCTTGGTGAGATTTAGTAGAACCATTTTTTCTTGCTTTATCCATTTCAGTTTTCATAAATTTGTTATATTCTGATGGTGCTCTTGGTGCACGAGGTTTCTTTGTGGTAGTTGCTTTGGATTCCAATGCAGCAATCCTCTTTTCAAGTTTAGAATATTCTGTATCGGTAGCCATTATCTAATTAATATACTAAATATACTAATATTTTATATAATATCTATTTCATTTATTTTGTTGTGATTTTACGAAAAATACATTATTATTATTATTATTTATTAAAATTCATAAGGCTTTCCATAGCTTCATGGAAATGTTTATATCCATGCTTTTTAGTTCTTTCTGATTTTGATTTTAACTTAACAATAGAATCAGTAAATTTAAAATCAAGACTTCTTCTTTTATAATCAGATTTTTTAACATTTTTCTTTTTAATATATTTTACATTTCCATGTTTATCTATTTTAGTAGTTAATTCATTCTTTGTAAATCCTTCCAATGTGTATGTAGCAGTTCCTTTATAAACTTCGTCGTATTTTCCGTATAACTTCATGGAGAATAGTAATGTTAATGGTATTTATTAATACTATTAATACTATCATTACTATTATTATTTTATCAATTTAACCGATTTAGCCGATTTAGCCGATGATTTCTATGATTCTACGTTTGAGAGCCTTACCTTCTTTGGTTTTACCACCCACTGGAACAAATGACCCAGGTTCAATAACACCTTCACTCTTGAGTTCCTTGTAAGCCTTCTTCATTGCTTTAGCCCACTTAGCACGGAATGAATTTTTCTTTTTACCAGCTTGTTGTTGGCGTTTACTCTTGTAACGGTAGTTTCCATACTTATCTTTCTTACGTAAAAGATCCTTCTTAGTAAGTCCTCCTTTTGTATACTTAGCAGTTCCATGCCACACTTCAGCTTTAGAGCCGTAGTATTTATCATAATCACCAGATGCCATTTAATTGGTTGAGTTAGTTTGTTTATTATTTTAAAATATTTTATTTTGAAATAATTAAATTTGAACAAAAATAACGTTACAAAAAATGAATACAAAAAATAACATTACAAAGAAAAAAAATAATATTACTAAGGATGTTTCTGAAACAAAGAATAGTACAGCTACTACCAAAAAAGAAAAAAAGAAAACAAAAAAGAAAAAAACTGTTACAACAACAAAAAAAAGTAATAATGGTAATACCAAGAATAATAATGGTAATAATGGTAATAATGGTAATAATGGTAATAATGGTAAAAGTACAAATACCAGTCAACGAATAATACTTCAACAAACGAGTTCTTCCGATAAGATTATGGATGATGAAACATATTCGAGACAAGTTAGAAGTATTGTTAATAAGATGAAAAATAGAAATGACCTCTACGATTCAAGAATTCGTTTTGCTTGGAAAATTTAGTAAAAATAAAAATAATGTTATTTAGTAAGTTGCAAATTTTTTTTGCACAATAAATAATATCAAATAATAATAATTGTAAAATTGTAAATGTCAAGCAGTAGACAACAAATAGACAATTATCCAGACTGTAGAGATATTAACCAATATTTTCAAGATACACATGATTCCAATGGTAACTTCTTACCTGAACGTTGTTTTAAGAAGAGTGTTTATACAGAAGGTAAGAAGTATAACTTTACTGATATACAAACGTATGATTCCTATGGATACTATTCATGGATAAACAACAACTTTAGTCAATATTCATTTCAAGAAAGTTACAAAGATTTAACATTCGAAGGACTTTGTCTTAATAAAGAGTATTCTCTAAAACCCCAACAGAAGTTTGCTGCTCGTATTATGAATACCCATACAGACAATACTGGTATGCTTATTTATCATGGTTTGGGTTCAGGTAAAACTCAAACAAGTATTATTATTGGTGAAGCATTTAAGAGTAAGGCAACTGAAAAGATTGAATACATTTCTTCACATACCAAACGAAGAGTAACAACTGAAGATATTCCTGGTAGGGCACCAACTAAAATACTTATTGTTGTTCCATCTGCGTTAGTTAATCAGTACTATACTGAAATTATGGGTCAACTCGATAAAACAGATTCTGAAGGAATGTCAAGTTTATCGGTTAGTGAATCTGTTGTTAAATCTGCTACAGGTGAGGTTACTATTTATGGAGTTAGACAATACTACATAAATAAGTATGTTAACAACGCAATTATGGTAGCAAAGAATAAAATTTTGGTACTTGAGAATGAGAAGGTGATGCTTAACGAAAGAATAAAACATGGAGAAAAGGGTCATGCTGGAGTACTTTTAAAATTAACAAACGATATAATCAGAATAGAAAGAGAAATAAAGGAAATGGTTTCAGCGGAGAAGGAAAAGGTTGAGGTTGTATATACAATAATCAGTCATGTTACATTTATTAACAGATTATTTGAAAAAGATGAACCTAAGTTTATGTATCTCAAGGAAGGAAAATATTTAACAAAGAAGGAAGGAGACAATATAACTCCATACATTGGAACTGAAAATGGACTTTTAATCATAGATGAAATAACAAGACTTATTAGTGCTGAAGGTTCACATTATCGTAAATTATCCGTAGCATTACAAACATGGGCTGATAAGAAGTTTAGAATCATTGCAATGACAGGTACACCAATTTATGATAAACCATATGAACTTGGTTTGTTAATTAATTTGTTACAGCCACGAATTTCCTTTCCACACTATGATGATGGTTTTGATAAGTTATTTATCGATCCTGATGAGAAGATTCTTATAGAAGAAAGAGTTCCATTACTTCGTACTTTATTATCGGGTTATGTAAGTTACTTCAAAGGAGGAAATCCAAGAGCATATCCATATACAAAGATTACAGTTATGAAACATCCAATGGGATTGATGCAACAAGATAAGTATACTCGTGAACTTATAGGGGAACTTCAAAATCAAGTAATGGATAAGAAGTCTTCTCCTTTTCTGAATAGAGTAATACAAAAAGTTCCACCAGAAATGGAAAATGCTTCGGTATTTACTAAAAGTTCAATTATGTGTAACATTGCATTTCCTGAAGTAACCGATAACGAAGGAACTGTTGATTATCAAGCAAAAAGTTTAGATACTAAGTTAAATGCAGGTTTGCATCTATTTAAAACCCAACTTGCCAGTGTAATTTCAAAAAATGCTTCATTAATAAGACACAACGAAGCTGAATATGACGAACTAATATATAGAAAAGTCGATGAGTACTCTACCAAGTTTAGTAAGATAGCAAGAATGGTAAAGGAATGTGATGGACCAGTATTTGTTTATTCAAGATTTGTTGTTGCTGGTGTTGATGCATTTGCTGCTATCTTTGATGCACTTGGATTTAAACAATTTCCAGCATCTGGACGTGCAGGTAGTTACTTCATTTGGAAGGGTGGTGTAGACCAACTGGATGCAGAAAAAGCTCGCCAGGAGTTCAACTCCATGGACAATAAAGATGGTAAGGTACTTAAACTGTTACTCGGAACACAATCAATCATGGAAGGTATCGATCTTAAAAGAGTCAGACAAGTACACATTACAGAACCATGGTGGAATGATTCAAGAGTTCGTCAGATTATGGCACGTGCGATACGTTGGTGTAGTCATGTAGGTCTTTCTGAAAATGAACGTGTAGTTGATGTTTTTATTCATCATTCAAGGTTATCTGGTGAAGGAAACCATGCTCGATTACTTATTATAGAAAAGAACGATAAAGGAGAAGATGTTGAAGTTGAAGTTTATTCAAGAATGGAAAACCAAAGTACAAAAAGTACGTCTGAACCTTACTACTACAAAGGATGGTTAGACAATAAAGATCCACTGAACGTTGAGATCAGAGACCTTACCAATCCAAAAGATGGAGTATCTCCTACATTTAATAAAAGCCAGATAGTTCCAGGTAGTGTAAAGTATATTAGAGACCTTCGATTGGCTCATCTCCGTGGGTCATATAATAACTTAGATACCGATACAGTAGATGAATACATTTATAACGTTGCACTAAGAAAACTTTCAAGGAATAGAGATTTTGAAAAGATTGTTAAGGAAATGAGTATAGACTGCGATTTGAATCAAAACGGAAATATTATTCGTTTAGATGAACGTTATGAACCATATGATTTAGAACATAAACTATGGAGACTTGTATATGAGAACTACTCTACAGGTGATCGTTATCAACGGTTAAACGTTAAATCGAAGTATACAAACGTACCTGATGCATTTACAGAACGTGATATTCTTGAGAATGTTGCAAGACAAAGTAATTCAAACGAATTCAAAATTATTGCTAAAAAATCTGATATTAGTATTAATCGTATTGTAACGTTGAACAGTGAACTTATTATCCCAGAGATGATAGATTGTGGTAAGAACAAGGAGTTTAAATATTCGTTCAATTCAAATATTGTTCCACCTGAATTGGTTACGTTGTCTCTAAATAAAAAATTAATTCCATTTCTAAGAAATATGCAAACAGATCATATATATGATTACTTCGAAAAGGTAGATACAGGTAAGTTAATACCATCTGATCCTAATCTTATTAAGGAACTAAATATATTCTACGACCAACATTCTGAAAAGAATACTACACCCTTTATCAATAAACTTAAAACGTTGGGATGGGACAATGAAGATACCGATTGGAGTGTATTTAGTGTAGATGAACTTAAGAACGTATTGCGATCATTGGAAAGATTAGGACCAAAAGACAAAAAGAGTCAACGTTTTGGTAATGGTGGTAGTGGTAGCGTAAAAAAAGGAATAGGCAAAAATAAACAAAGTAAACAAAATAAGAAAAATAAAAAAATTAAATCTCAAAAAAGAAAAATATCCATAAACAATAAAAAACGTTAAAGACTAAATACTAAATGCCTCCAAAACAAGCAAATGGTGTTCCTTGTGGAGTTAGACAAGGAACGATAAGTAGAATGCAGCAAGACAAACATGGAATAAAAACATTATTTCAAACTCATCCCATATTTTCTAAGTATTATCCCCAACTTAGTCAAAATTCAGTATGTTTGTTCTCCTATGAGGATAGTTATTGGCACAGTGCATACCTTCCAGGTCCAGATGGAGGTGCTATGTGGGATGGAGAACCTGGAAAAATATATTTCAAAATGAATCCAAATGGTACTGTGGTTGAAGAATCCATATCTACTGAACTTCCACCTGAGTTAACCTTACCAAATGGTGAAGAAAAAGAAAGTTGTCGTTTTAACGGGAGTAGGTGTACTGCTTCTGGTACTGGTGCATCGGCTCCATCAAGCAGAGGTAGTACTCCTGCTGTTTCACGTCGACCAAGTGCTGCAAGTTTTCAACCAGCTGCCGCAGCTGCTGCTACTGCTGCTACTGCTAAACCTAAAGTTCCTCAATCTGTGTTAGATATTCTTAATGTTGGTGGTGGTGGTAGTTCAGGTGGACCAAGTATCACTCGTGGTGGTGGTAATGCAGACAGAATGATTACTCGTAAAGACCTTGCAGGTATGGCTTCTAAAACTGCTGTGATTGGTTGGATGGTTGAACATATGGAGCCAGCCGATATTTTATCTTGCATCCAACAAGGAAATCTCACCCAGGCAGAATTACGAGAAGCTGAAAAGATTGCTAAGATGATGCCATCTGGTGGAGCAGTACCTTCTTCCTCTGCAGCTGGACCAAGTGGTGTTAGAATGACCGATGAACTTACAGAGGCAATGGACAACTTAAGTTTAACTAAACCAAACAAATCAGCAATTAAAAGAATGCTTATTGAATCGATTCCATCGGAACCACGTTCTGCATGGGCTGAAGCTCATAGAAAATTGTTTCAAACACATTTTCCAGATAAGAAATATACCGTTCAAGTAGCTGGACGAGCAAAACGTGAACAGATTTTTGAAGATGATAGTATGTTATCTTCAGATGATATTGATGTAATTATGGATGAAGTAGTTGAGCTTGAGTTCCAGAAAGCACTTAAGATATTTGAAAGAGAAATGAAGAAACCAGTTCCTGTTGCTCCACCTCCAAGAAGTACTGGTTTAGAATCCCAGATGGCAGGAATGAGTATTGCTTCTGGAAGTGATATACTTCGAGGTATGTCACCAAGTGAAATTGAACAATTGATAGCAAGTAATGATTCAGTTGGTATTAAAGAAAAAATGGATATGTTTAAGAAAATTACTAAAGATTCATTAAAGGATGAAGTTAATAAATTAAAAGGTGGAAACAATGAAGAACAATATCGTTATCTTATAGATAGTGTATGTAAAAGGGCAGGAATTACTAATTACGATGTTGAACTTGAAGGCCCACGTTCTAACAAAAAACCAGTAATCTATGTAGGTGAAGAAAAACAAGACTTCAACGATGTACTTGAACAATGTTCTACTATGGAAGCACAAAGAATGGTAGGTATCGTTAATCAACTTGAAGCTGCATATACTGCTGCTATATCGAGAAGTGCTCCTGCTCCATCAAGCAATGCAGATGTTAAAGGTACCACTGAATGGGCTGAGGTACGTGATATGTTAAGTAGTGAACTAAATGAGTATATAGCAAAGAAAGACTACTCCAGTGCATTAGAGTTTATGCAGCAGTTTGTTAAGGACTTCCCCGACGATCTTAGTAAGTATGATTTTGAACAAACAAGAAGAGGTATTAATGTATACTACGATGATTCTGAATCAACGTTAGAAAACTTTATTGATGATGTTGCAACTACCTACGTAAATCAAAATAAACAAAATAGTCGTAGTCGTGCACCAAGTAGAGCTGGTACTCCTCCTCGTAGTCGTGCTGCATCTGAAGCAAGGTCGTTACCTCCACCAGAACCAATGGAAATTCCAGAACCACCCGTTATGGAACCTGAACTTGCAAGACGATATTCCAATCCTCCTTCACCTGTACAGATAGACCTCGATGATAAAAAACTTATTGGTGCTTTACAAACACAATGGAACAAACATATGACAAGTGGTGATGGTTTTAGTAAAAAGATGATAGAAAATTATAATAAGTTTCAGAGTAACTATACTTTAACAAAAACCTCAACTGGATTTTCATTTGTTTCAAAAGCAGATGGTACAGAACTAAAAGACAAACAAGTGTTTATGGCTGAACTTATGAAGGTATGGAACTTTGAATTTAATATCATCAAATACTCAGTTAAGAAAGATGGTTCATTGCCACCTGGTTATACAATGCCTTCTGGATTTGGTAAGAAACGTAAATCAGTTAAACGTAAATCAGTTAAACGTAAGACTACCAAACGTAAGACTACCAAACGTAAGACTACAACACCTCGACCAAACAAGTATACTGCCGCTGCTGGTAGAAAGTCTCCAGGAATATCGGCAACGTTGTTCCCAGTTAACTACTCTCGTGTTGGTTTAGATGGTGGATTGTGGAGAATCAGTGAATCACCATCTGGTGTTAAACGTTGGATTAGGGCAGCTGCAGCATTTGGTAAAACTTCAAAAAGAAAGACTACCCGTAGGAAGACAACCAAACGTAAGAAGACTACTACCCGTAGGAAGCAAGTTAAAAAGCAAGTTAGAAGATATACTCGCGGGTAAATAATTAACAAATTAAATAATTAAATAATAGAAATAAATACAATTAATTAATTTGCTAACTCTCCATGGAATATCATAGAGAATCCATAAAGAAGCCGAAGTTGGTCAATCCAGAAGTAATTAGAGAATATCGTAAAACATTAATACAACCAGAAGTAAATAAGAAGAGTAGAATAAATGTGATATTCATTATGTTACTTGTTTTATTTTTAGTTTTCTTTCTATTTGGTTCTAAGTATGGATTTTTATCGGAATCATATGAAATCGTTGGACATTATTCTTAATTCTTAATTCTTATTTCTTATTTCTTAACTGAAAGGATTTTGATACTATATTCGTTAAAACAATACTTAATAAAATAATTAACAATTAATAACAATAACCAAACAATAATAACAATTTAAAATGGAAGAAGGAGGTTCACCTGTAAGAAGAAGAAGAGCACCACCCCAACAACATCACCAACCACCTCCAATGGATCCAGGTATGGATTTTTATGACCCTAATTCTATGAACCAAAGAGTACCACCTCCACCCCCACCTGAACCAGTTATATCTAAGAGTTCATTTAAATCAAGATTTGGTTCGGGAACATCGAGTGATTCTTTTAAGTATTCTTTATTGGTTGCAGTGATATTTATTTTGCTTAACTCTAAGATTATATGGACACAAATTATGAAGTTTCCTGGTATGGGAACGATGGAACCAAGTATCATTGCTTTGGTTGTTAATGGACTTCTTGCTGCAATGGCATTTTTTGTTGTACACTCATTTTTAATGAAGTAATGGAATAACGAAGACAAAGAAAAAAGAATTAATTACAAATTAATTTAAAATAATGAGTAATAGATAAGAAATTGTAAAAGAATGGATTCCTCCATAGATTCAATTTCTTCAAAGGACTCTCTTCTTAGAAATAATCTTGTTAAGTTTTATTCTAATAAAGAAAACTTAAATATTTTCTTACCTATCATACTTCAACAAACCCGATTGTCGCTTAGATCATTGGATTGGTTTGTTACAAATTATTGTAAAAAATACAACATTAATTACATTCACAACGATACCAATTACTTTCCATACAAAGCATATAAAGCACAATTAAAAGCTTACTCCAAGAAGTACTGCGATCCGTTCTGTAGACGTGATAGAGTGATATTTGATTACCAGCAAAACCAAATCACTGAAACTAAGCCAGAACACAACGAATGGATACTTACAACGATAGGCCAACTCAATTTTTTCAAGTTTGCTATTTCTGATCACATTATTAATTATGCAATTCAGAACATTGAACTGATTGAGAACGATATGAACAAAACATTAAAAACAAGAGAATCAGAAAAAAAGAAATCAACAACTGGTACAGAATTTGTAAATATCAAAACACTAAAACGTAAGGAATTATCGGTACCTGGTAACAAAAGCGTACACATTACACAGATTAGTGCTATAATAAAATTTACATAAATTTTACAAAATAATAATTGATATTAGGTTTAAACAATATCATCTTTTAAAAAGTCTTTCTTTTTAAAAAATGACATTTAAAAATCTTACACCGTTGAAGCGTTGGGTTATCGAAAATAAGTATTTTATCAAAACATCGGAACCCAAAGAACGTAAAATTGAAGCAACTCATTGTTTACTGGATGGTGGAATCTGGAAAATTCCTAAATCTGAATATATTACGTTTCTAAAGATGTTGGCAGATGACCTTACCAATGGTCACAAACATTACATATCGGAGAACAGAGGTGAAGTTTTTCGTTTTATTTGTGACCTTGATTTCTTTGAACTTGATGAACAAATTAGTGTATCGGCTGTTGAACAAGTTGTTAGTGTAATACAACAAATCATCAAAGAATACTATTCTGTAGAATACTCTGTTATTATTTGTGGTTCAGATACGAAAACAGTAATTAGAAATGATAAGGAGTACATTAAATCTGGTTTTCATTTAATCTGGCCTAAGTTGTATGTAAATGTCGATATTGCCAAACAACTTAGAATATTATTTATTGAACTTCTTATTGATACGTTTGGTGAACGTGAGTCTGACAATTTATGGTCAGATGTTGTAGATCTTGCTATTTACGAAGATAATGGTCTTAGAATGGTTGGTTGTCGTAAAATGGGTATCTGTAAAACTTGTAAAAATAAGAAAGATATCAAAACAACTTGTACCGTTTGTGAAGGAACTGGTAGAAAGGAAGATCCAAGATTTTATTCACCAAAAAGTGTACTTCCAAATGATAGTTCTGACTATCTCCATAAACTTCAAATTGATTATTACCTACTTTTACTTGATACATGTATTTACAACTACAATAACAATGAACTTAGTAACCTTACCAAACGTATGGAACTACCACTACCTGAACAAAACAGCCAAGGTAGTAGTTCTAAGAAAGAAAATGGTACCAATGGAAGGAAAAGTAAAACATCGAGTCCAGATTCAGAAATAGAAGTGAAAGTAGAAAATTTTATTAGAAAGTATTTCAAAGATACACATCCAACTATTAGAGTAAGAAAGGTAACAAAGAAGGAATCAGACAACATTAATGTTTACTTTGCTGAAGTTGATGACAATTTTTGTATTAATGTAAATAGAGAACATAACTCAAGTAGTATTTATTTTCAAATTAAACCATCTGGTGTATGTCAACGTTGTTATTGTAAAAAAGATACAACCGATGGACGTATCGCTGGACCATGTAAGACATTTCAATCAACGGAAGTTCCACTTACAGCATATTTTAAAAAGTTTTTATTTGGTTCTACTCGTTCAAAGACTAAGAAGATTGCTAACATTGCTATTTCTCGTACAAGTTCTATTGCTTCTCTGGATATGGCTATTCCAAAACAACATTCTACTAAGTCAAGTTTAAAACGTGAAACTTGTTTAGACCATTGTAGGGTTATTCTTGATTCATTGGAGAGAGAATTAACAAAAGGACAAAATTAAATTAAACTAACTTTAAAATTATTAACTATTATTATTATTATTATCTATTATTAACAATTAACAATTATCCATGAATAGTATGAATAGTATGAATAGTATGAATAGTATGAACCAAAATAACGTAGAAGATGTACTTAATCGATTACGTAAGTTGGGAGTCAATACATCAGATATTTATGGAGACTATTACAAAATTCCACTTGAAAACATTGAACTATCAAAAGTAGAAAACGAACTACCAAAGAAAGGTAAGGTAATTAACAAACATACCGTTATAGTAGATTCTCGACAACGAGATTATTCTCTTTATTCAGATGCTAATTACTATCTTGTTGATTTACTTGAACCTCGTCGTGGTGTAGAACGTATAGAATTAATTGCCGCTATGCTACCAAAAACAGAATACAATGTAAATACCGATAACAATTTAATATTATTAACCATTAATGGGATAACTGAACAATTAAGTCTTCGGACTGGTCAGTATCTTATTGGTAGCAACGTTGTTGGTAAGAAAGATTATTCATCAAATGGAAATACCATTTTCAATGGTCTTCTCCATGAATTGGTAAATACTTTAAACCAACATTCACAGTCTGGATCGTCATTTAACGCATTTCTTGCAACTGTACCAGAAACCCAGTTAGGTGGAACGGGTAGCAATGCAAGTATTCTTAATCGTGTTGTTATTACTTGTGGTAGTCAATTTAATATAGATTTTACCAATCAAAACTTAACGTTTGGTAGTCCATTTCGTTTGTTGGGATTTACTAAGTCTTTGATTAATAGTTCAACAAATAACAAAATATATGGTTCAACTAATACAGGTGTTTGTTCACAATCAGACCTTACCAATGAAAACATTCATACCATTTCAACCAATAGTATTGTTGGTTCAATGGATTATAACATGAACGACGATCCTCAGATTATTATTATGCAACTTGAGTTTGGTAATCGTTCTGCTGAAAGAGTAGAATCCATAGATATTGCAACCAATCAGAAGTTTGCAGTTGTTATATATGATGCAAATGACCCTGACAATATATCGAGTTATTCGAGTCAAGCAGACAATAGTCAACCATTAATTGTAAACTGTGATAGAAAACCAGGACGTTTGAAGGCATTAAAGGGGTCTGATTTTGATAAGAAGATTATACACTTTGATCCACCAATTACACTTGAAAACTTTAAAGTAAGTTTTTATAAGTATAATAACGAACTGTATGATTTTCATGGAAGAGAACATCTATTAACATTTGAACTTGATGTTGCAGAATATGACCCTCGATATCGATATTAATAATAAAATTTTACAAAAAATAATAATACATAAGTATTTACATGTTTAATTAATTAACTAATTGATTGATTAATTAATAGTACCAAAATGAATATACCATTCTGTAGAAGTACGGCGTTTAAGATTAATGCACCAGGTCTTATCGAGAAGGTATATGTTGAATGTGAAAAATTGTTTGGGCTTAAATTAAACCGAAACAATTTTCCAGGACCCCAACCAGTAACCATAGAGTTTAAAGACATTGAAACACTTTCAAAAAATGAATACTCTGTTTGTGAAAAGTCTGATGGTGAACGTTATATTTTATTGTTATTAAACATTGATTGTAAACCAATGTGTTTTATGATTAATAGAAATAATGATTTTTTATTTATGGATTTATCAATAAAAAAGGAAGTATTTGAAGGAAGTATCTTTGATGGTGAACTTATAAAAACTAAGAAGGGAGATCATCACTACTTAATTCATGATTGTTTTTGTTATAATGGTACTTCTTTTTTAGAATCTCGTCATGATTTACGTTATGCTTGTATTATTGATTTTATAACAAAACGATATGTTAATCGTTCAAGTGATGCACTCGATATAAAAACAAAGTTATTTTATAAATTTGGTCCGGAAATTAAAAAAACATGGAAACACATTACTGAAACTACAGAAAATGTAATTGATGGACTTATATTTACACCAGTTAATGGTCCAGTTATATTTAATAGAGACCCAATACTCTTTAAATGGAAGGAAGTTCATACAATGGACCTTCAAGTTAAAAAGGTAGAAAATGAATATCACTACTTTGGCATTACTAACAAAGAATTATATCTCTTTAAAAAATATTCATTAACTTCACAAAGTGGTGTTCTTCTTACTGCATTTATTAAAAAACATAATATAAAATTAATAAACAATTTTGTTTTTATTGTTGAGTTTACATTTAACTTAGAAACTGAAGTGTTAACTCCATATCGTCATCGTTCAGATAAAAAGTTTCCAAACAGTAAAATAACAATTGACAATACATTGACCAATATAGAAGAAAATATTACAATCGAAGATTTATATTTTAACTATTCCGAACAATCTGAAAAGTATGAAGAAGAAATTGATAACTTGTTAACTAAGTGTACCATTTAAAATAGATTTGCTAAATTACCATTAAATTAAATTAATTTTTTTGATAGCTTTGTGCTACCAATTAAATTAATTTAATTTAAAAAGAATTATAAATAATTATTATTATTAATAACATCATGGAACATAATTATGAAGTGAGGTATATAGATGCAGCAACTGAAGAAGATATACAGGATATAAAAAAGATTATAAAAGAACAAGGAGACAAAACATGTAATAGTAAAATAAATACAGTAGCAATTAATTCATATGCTAAAAGTTTTAATTTTGGTTGGATATCGTTAACCGAAAAAGCTCAAATAGGAAGAAGATCAATTAAAAATTTTGTAGATAAATATTTATTAAGAGCTTTTTTATTATGTGTATGTAATAATAATACACCTGGAACCTTACAAATTGAAATAGTTTGTTCGACTATCAAATCTGGAAAATTTTTAATATCTCTTGCAGAAGATAAAGCAATATCCATGAAGTTTAAAAGAATAATATTATACGCTTTACCAGACCAAAAACTAATAAACTGGTATAAATCATTAGGATTTGAACCAATATTGCAGATTAATGACAGCAAAAGTATATACGATAAATTATTTTTTATGGAAAAGTTATTAAAAACTTAAAATTACCATTAAATTAAATTAATTTTTTGATAGCTTTGTGCTACCAACTAAATTAATTTAATTTATTTTATTTTTTTACTTTACTTTTGTTTATCTAATCTATGACTATTTAATGCCTGGCATAACGACGACGTCTCACACCAATAGCAGAGCGGCGAACCCTACGACGACGACCAATCATAGACTTGCGAGACTTACGGCGACGTCCAATCATAGACTTACGAGACCTACGACGACGTCCTAAACCAGTCTTGCGAGATCTGCGACGACGTCCCAATCCAGTCTTGCGAGACCTATGACGACGTCCAATCATCGACTTGCGGGACCTACGACGACGAGCTCCGAAGGCACTTGCCTTAGCAAGAGCAGAACCACCAGGAGTGTTGAACAATCCAGTGCTGGTAGGTCCTAAAACACCGCCAGCTCCAGTAGAATCAAACTCACCTCCCATGCTCATGTACAAGGGAGGATTACCACCACATCCAAATCCAAAGGCATTGCGCAAACAATGTCTCTTGTAGAACTGACGGAATGCCTTCATAGCAGCAGCCTTTCCTACTGACTTCTTACCAACTCTCCTACCCGCTCCGAATCCAAATCGGCTGTTTCTGCAGCGACCAAATTCCATTTCCTCTTCTTCCATGCGGCGGCTACGACGACGTTTTCCGAATTCCATTTCTTCTTCCATACGGCGTCCCATGCGAGACTTACGACGACGCTTTCCGAATTCCATCTCTTCTTCTTCCATACGGCGGCTACGACGACGCTTTCCGAATTCTTGCATCTTACTTCTACGACGAGCAGCACCAAAACGAGCCATTTGCTTCTTCTTGATACTTCTGAGTTTCTTCAAACAAAGCTTCTTGAGGATAGAGATCTTACGATACTTCCTTTTACCACCACACTTGGCAGTAGTTTTAATTCCGCAACGTTTGCAAATCTTTAACAAACGAGCAGGAGGTTTCTTATCACATGACTTAACGCGTCCAAAACGAGATTTAGTTGACCCCATCCTTGACTTGCGTCGTTTGGTGGTCTTACGAGTAGTAGTCTTCCTACGACGTTTACCAAAACCGAACAAAGATAACATTATTAAATTTTCTTTACCAATACTCTTAGCAAAGAAAATTTATTTGGGAGAAATTGAAAATAAATTAAATTAATTAATTAACTTTTTTAAATTAAAATTTGAACATAAAATAATTTAACGAGTTATCCGGTACACCGTTTTTCTTTAGAAATCGAACTAACTCTTCTTTGTTCGGTTTACCTACTTCAAAAGATTGTTCTGGGATAGTGTATTCATTGTTTCTTAGAAATAACATTCTTGCAACATCTGGTTCAAAACTCTCAGGTATGGAGTATTTTTTATTGGTCTCCATAAACTTTGATATACTTCCTAATGTTTTTATTGTATTAAACGCAGAAACTGGTCCAACCTTAGGAATACTACAAGTATAGTCACATCCACAAAGAATACAAAAATCAATAAATTGTTCTGTAGTAAAGTTAATTCCTTCAAGAACTTGTTCTAAAGAACATACTGTATACTCCTTCTTAGTATTAAATATCACCTTAGTTGCACCAAATGTAAGAGAATCGGTATCCTCCGTAAGAACATAGTCACAAAGACCATTCTTTTGTAGAAACGCACATGCTTCTTCGGCTTCACCTTCAGCTTGATAATATGGAATTCCTAACGTTTTTAGAAGTTCTATAACTTCTTGTGAATGAACACGCTTAACAACAAGATTATTTTTTTTAATTTTCTTTATTTCTTGTTCTATCTTCTTCAATTTGGATACGGATTCCTTAAAGAATTTAGAATATTCGTCAACTTCGTTAGAATCCGTTGAATCTGAATCTGAATCTTCTGATATAAACTCAGCAACGTTAGTATCGGTAGAGTAAGAATCCATACCGATCGTCTCAAGTAGTTCAGATTTTAACTCATTTAGTTCATTGATACGTTCTGTTGATTTGACTTTTTGTTCATTTCTTTTATTAAGCACATTTGTCTTTGCTTCTGGTGGTTTACCATCAAAAACAAATACTGGTATGATTCCATGTTCTATCAGTTCTATGATTTTATACATAAAACCTAAAATATGAAAGTTATCTGTTGAATATGTATATCTAAAACGATAAAGAAGAATACTTGAATCAATTGCTATCTTCTTACCTGATAAATTATCAAGTTCTATTGTTTCAAATGCATTTGGAACCTTCTTCTTAAGAATACCTTTAAGACCTTTAATACCCATTAATTAATTATTAATCTGAATCTGAGTTAGTACCAATAAAGAGACTGTTGTTAGTACTACTGTATTCTTGTTTTGTTACAAAGCTACTTGATAATGATTCTTCTGGTAGTTCTTGTACTTTACCAAACAAACAACCAGCCGGTTCTTCTTGTTCTTTGAACTTACTTTTAGACTTTTTATTCTTTTGTAATAAATCAGACCTTTCTTTATACTTCTTAAATTTTGGATGATTATCTATACCAGATTCTCTATATTCAACTACAGAATCCCAAAACTTTTTCATAATTGGTAATTGGTTGGAAAACCATTCATGGTCTCTCTTAACTTCTACCACATTCAAAATAAAATCGTCATCTGACTTACCTGGTGAATATTCTATAAAATGTGCTATTTCAAGATCACATATTTCTAAGTTAAGTAATACTTGCGATAGGTAGTGGTCTGGTATTTGTCCCATTATTATTTCTCTGTTCATTGGACACTTTACTTCAAGTAATATTCCATCTGTTGTAATTCCATCTGGACTACCACCCAACCATGGATAATCACGATGTATCAACAAACCAAACGAGAGTACTTCTTTGGAATATCGTTCTGAATACTTCTCAATTGCAATATCTTCGTAATGTTGTCCCCAACGTGTTGCACTATTACCAACAAATGGTTTAGCATTTCCTTTACATTTATCAAGTAACAATGACCATGGAGTTTTATAGTGATTTTCACCCAATACAGTTGGAATATCACTTGCCGTTATTGCATTTTCTCTTAATTTGAACCATTCCTCAGAACGTTGTTCTACTTGTGGAATTTCAGTTAAACGTTTTACTCTTGGATCCATGTGGAAGTAGTAGTAGTTATTAAAAAGTTATCAATAAATAATAAAGAAAGATTAATATTATTTCTTTAATACTTATTTGTTTTATTTATTATTCTATTATTTTATTATTCTATTAGGTTATTCAGTTCTGTTTGAAGTCGTTCTATTTCTTGTTGAAGTCTTATACGTCTTTCAAACTTTGAAATTTTTCCTTGAATTATTCTTAATTCTTGTTCTGTATAATTAGCATTGTAATCCATATTTCTCAATGCATTTAAAATAGGATAGTATTCAATTTTTACCATTTCATCTGTTTTATGTAATTTAATATAGTTACCTTCTCTATAATGATAAATATCATAAAAACTTTCTTGATATTCCTTTACTAATTCGTTAGATATTGTTATAGTCTCCATGTTTAATGTTATTTATTAATTAAAATTATTAACCAATTCTTTAATTAAAATTAAAAAAATGTTCTTATTTGTTTCCATCCATCATTTCTTAAGTCAAAATAACAAATATGAAACACGTCTCTAATAGAAACGTCAAGATCATAACATAATCCAATCTCTGATATTGAATCAAATTCAAATTCAAAATAAAAAGAATCTTGGTTTTCCCATAACTCTATACGACGAAGTATATCTGTTTTCTTTTGAATTATCTTTCTAAGTAATGAATATCTTTTATCAAATGTACTAATATTTCCAATAACTATGTAATTATTATTACGATAAACAACTTTATTTGTAAATAAAAGTACTTTATGGAGAAGTTCTGGTGGAAGTTGTTTACATATCTCCATGTTCTCTTTTTATCAAACTAAACATTTATTCTTTAATTATTTTTATTTTATTTTATTTTTTTATTGCAAAAGACATACATCCATCATTCATTAAAAGAGATACACTTAAATTATTACTTTTACAAAACTCATATACTGCTTGTTTTACTCCAAATTCATAATGGTTCTTTGCTTTTAATGGATTCATTGAATAGTCATGGCCAGCAATCCATCCACCGGATTTTACGAGAGTATTAGCCAGATTAAGGTCTCTTTTTACTCCTTCATATGAATGATCTCCATCAATGTAGATAAAATCTAATGTTTCTTTTGGAATATCGTCATCTGATAAAGACGTAGAATACTTACGAAGTATTTTTATGTTTGGTAATGTTCCTAATGTACTATTTACATGGTTATATAAATCTTTTCCATGATAAGTAGAAACATTATTACCATCTTGGTCACCTGAAACAATATTACATTCTTCCCATGGATCTATAAGATAGAACAACGATGGGTTATAAGCACTATTTAATATGTTTGCAAATTCTCCTTTAAATACTCCAATCTCTGCGATAATTGGATTGTCTGGCAATTTAATATGTTTTCCTATCTCATTTCGAGAATCAATTACTTTTACCATTTATTAGTTATTAATAATTATTAATTAACTTTTTTATTTTGAACTTTCTACTCAAAATGATAAACATTCATTTATCATTTTAGTTTTATGGATTTTACTTTATGGAGTTAAACTCCATGTTTACCTATTTTATTTTTTTTATTTGTAGAGTAAAAAGATAATTAACTAATTTAATATATTACTATTCAATTTTATAAAGTTAATTGTTAATTTAACTTTTTACTTTATAAAATTAAAAACAAAAATTGATAAATATGGATATTAACTTAGTAAAGTAGAAGAATACTTACTAAAATAATTTTATTTTTATTTTTTTTTTGATTAATGAAATTTATTTTAAATTCTTTAATTACCCCATTTTATTGTAAATTGATATTTTACAAAAATACGTTTTATAAGTTCATATTGATAAAATAGGTGGACATGGAGAATGACCCCGGAAACACCGTTTCTTTAAGTTCCGAAATTCCTTAAGTACCATGAAATAAATTATTTGTTCAAATTAACAAAACGTTCTAAATCTAAACGAACTTCTTGTCTACCTGGTTTAAAACATATAATAAATATACAACCAATATTCTTTATAGTATATGCACCTGATGCACTACTTACAAAAACATCACTTCCAATTCGATATTCTCTACCATCTAAATTAACAAACTTATCTTCATGTTTTACTTTCGTACCACAGTTTCCATAAATAGTATGACCATTAATCACTTGAGGAACATTGGATAAAGTTCTTCGTACTGGTCTACCTGATGGAGTTAAGTTTCCGTTATTATTATTATTATTAACATTGTTCATATTAAAAAAACTTGCACTTGATGGATTAACACTACTACGTCTTGTGGTAGTATTAGAAGTAGCTGTTGATGGGTTATAGGAAGAATAAGAAGAACTTCCTGAACTTCCTGAACTTGATGGTGATGATTGTCGATGAGAATAAAACGTATTTCTCATTTCAGCAAACGGGTCTTCTGTTTGTGTACTCATTGGAGTACCAATACTTTTTGTAGGATATTCTGTTTGTGTACTCATTGGAGTACCAGTATTTCTTGTAGGATATTCTGTTTGCGTACTTATTGGAATACCCATACTTCTGGAAGGATGTTCTGTTTGTTGTTGTGAAGACGCTGGAATTGTATAATAATAATTGTTACTAAATACTTTTGGTTTACATGGAGCTCTTCTTTTTCTTGGAGGACATTTGGTTTTTACACAACGTTTACATCTTTTCTTTTTTGGACATTTGGTATTTCTGGAATTCTTAGTAGTCTTTCTTCTGGTAGTCCTTGTCTTTCTTCTGGTAGTCTTTGTCTTTCTTGTTTTAGTTTTTATACTTTTCTTTTTTGTAGTCTTTCTTGGTTTAGTTTTTCTTCTTCTAACGGTAGCACCAAATCTTTGGTAGAACGAACTATTTATGTTGGTTAAGTAATCCATTGGTGCATTTAGAGAACTTTGGTAGGTAAGTGGTATACCTCTGGAGTTTTCCATGGAGTTGGACATTCCAGCTAAATAGTGTGGGGAATATCCCCATGTTGAATTTATTCCTACTGGCATTTTTTGTTACTTACAACCAATTATTTTTTTTCCGTTATTTGAAAAGAATTTTCTTTTGAGGAGTTCTCCATGAACTTGAATATAAAAACTCAAGATAATCATCACCTGGAACATTGAACGTAGTACCAAGAAAATCAACAGAACGAATACCCTTAAGATAAGGTAAAATATCGTTACATTGATTGGTATATCCTGCACTTTTAGTCATTGCTGCCATACATTCACCATTTTTAGTAACTATATCAACATCAATCTTCTCAGAATCTCTCATCAACATAAAAAAGTTACCTTTATGATATACACCACATATTATAAATCCATTTTTTTCTAATTCTGGTATAGCTTTTATAAAAGAATCTCTTTGAGATTCATGCATTGCAACGTCTACATCGTCATCCCATGGAATAATACTTCCATCTCTAACAACTCCTAACGCAGTTCCTTCACTAAGCCAGTAATTTACTGAATAACGTTTCATGATACTATTAAACAATAACAGATTTTCTTCACATTTTTTAACATTTAGTGGTCTAATGTTAAACTGATGTGAAAACTTACTTATCATATTTCTTCCAAAATTAAAATATGTATAACTAAATGAATCTTTTGCTGATTGGCTACCTAATGGATAAAGATTCCATGGAAGTGGAACCATTATCAATATAGTCCATATTATATTTAAAATAATTATTAGTATAATTCTATTTTTGGTTAACTTAAACATGGATTATTTAATAATAAGAATACTAATAATAATAATCATTAAAATAAAAACTTATTTTTATTTTAACAATTAATTTAATTGATTTAATTGATTAATAGATTAATTAGTCATCACCAGATATCTTTGGAGCCAAACAAAATTGTAACTTACCTAAATTGGCAACGTTGTACTCTATAATCAATGGAAACGATGATTTCAAAAATATCTCAACAGTTGAACATAGATTGGTACTTTTAGTAAATGAGTTAAGATACTTTAAATCAAATGTTTCCGATATACTTTGATTTTTCTTAGAGAATATCAAACCGTTTTGGGCTTCACCAATAATAATACGTTGAGTTGCAAAATCACCAACAGATTCCAATACAAACTTAGATTCAGTACTCGATATGGAAACTGCATTGGAAATTACACTTAAATCACGAATATACTTTAATAAATCAGCAGATGGCATAGATATCACCGAATCATATTCAATATCTGGTATCACAAACTTTTCTTCTTCAATGTCCAAAGTTTTAAGATATGACTCCATAACTGTATTCTTTTCTTTGTTTTCTATTCTAATTCCCAGTTCTTCTGTATTATTCTTGTTGATAAACAACGTTAAAACATCATTATTCCCTACCGTTTTGAGTAATTTGAAAAAATAAATCATATTTACACCAATAAAAAAAGATTGATCACAATGAAATGCTTCAAAGTTATCTTTTTGTAATCTAACATAAACCAATGCAACACGTGAATTATCCATAGTCATAATTTTCATACCATTTGAATCAAAAGAGATATTAATATCTGACAATACTTCCTTTAATGATTCAATTAGTACCTTTATGCTTGTACTCTGAACAGTTTTAATGTAGAGTGAGTACTTGGAAAGGTCTTCTGCTTGTTCAACCATTTGTTTAGTTAAATTATTGTTGTTATTCGATTAATTTATTTTTTTAAATTGATTGGTCCATTAAATTAATTGTTCTGGAAGATAATCTTTGGGTCCTTTTTTGCTGAGAATAATTAGTTTATCCATACTTTTTAATTTATGTTCTGTATAGTCAAGTACAATGGTTGGTGTAAGTCCTTGATGTCCTTGAAAGTATTTGTATTCTTTTGACATATAAAATGTTGATGTTCCAACCTTTACAGATGCGCATATAAATTCAGGATTGTCTCTAACTATTAAGTTATTACTGTTATATTCAACAGAATCATTACAAAATGTTACATACTTCACAGAATCAATATAGTAGTCAATATAAAACGTACAATCTCCTAAATTACGAAAGAAATCTAAATCCAA
>JACCDO011338333.1_pt1 | contig 23037 bp, 12 predicted proteins | sample 7446101 | NCBI WGS metagenome assembly JACCDO01 (sample SAMN15323440, study PRJNA562643) | freshwater metagenome | isolation source: river surface water | place: USA:Blue River Watershed | collected 2017-08-16
ACGGAGTATCCAACCAAAGTACCAACTCCGGATCCTACACCGTTACCTGGTAATCCAACTGCTGTACCCTCGACACATGTACCAAGTGCAATTCCAACTATCTTACCTACGGAGTATCCAACCAAAGTACCAACTTCAAATCCTACGTCATTACCTGGAAATCCAACTGCTGTACCTTCGACACATGTACCAAGTGCAATTCCAAGTGCAATTCCAACTATCTTACCTACGGAGTATCCAACCAAAGTACCAACTCCGGATCCTACACCGTTACCTGGTAATCCAACTGCTGTACCCTCGACACATGTACCAAGTTCACTCCCTACACATGTACCAAGTGCAATCCCTACGTATGTGCCAAGTATTTCCCCTTCATTTGGACCGACTCTAGTACCTACAAGTAATCCGAGTGTTGTACCAAGTAATACACCTAGCACCAAACCTAGCAGTGTTCCGAGTAGTGTACCCAGCAGTAACCCGAGTAGTATACCAAGTAGCAATCCTAGTGGCACCCCAAGTTGCGAACCAAGTAGTAGTCCGAGTAGTGAACCCAGCAGTGAGCCTACTTCGTCTCCCACAATTTTAGACTTTTTAACAGTTAACCCCTTCGCGATTTCTTGGTCAGGGACTTACGTGAAGGAGAAGGTCATTCATTTGCGTCGCCTCTCATTAATTATCACTCATTCTCCTCATTATATCTAGGCAAAGTATTATTTGCTTTACAATATAACGTATTTCATCTCTTTTTTCGTGGTTTTAGTCCTACTAGACAAGTCGCAATTAGGCAAGTCTTTCATCACAAATCTGGAGCATTCGTCATTGAAATCACTGGTACACGAGCCCGTCTACCTCGAGGTGCGACCCGTTACATCAAACATAAAGGCGTTTAACAAGATTATAGCCAAGGAAAACTTATTGGTTACAAAATTCAAAGAATTGTCCGCATCACTATCCCCGATCAGCACCGTAAACAACCCTTTATTACTGAGTGGTAATACTGGTTCGATGAAAAAATTAGCCGGCGGAATCTGGCCCGTTTACTCGCAGACGAAACTCCCGCAGTTGTACTATTTCTACATTTCGCAGAAGCGGTCGTATCTGGGTTGTGATGCAATTTTCTTTCCGAAAGGTATTTGCTGGAGTGTATGCGGCGTTACCTTGTTTCAAATAAGTCCTGGTATTGTTGAAAATTTCTTATTGTTTTTTGTCAACGTCGATCCCATGCTCTCGTGCCTATACACCCTGAAGTACTCGTATGTATCACGAAATGGACGCCGGATTGTCTACATTGTCTCTAATTGTGTGATTTTCTTCATACAAGCATTTGCCGGCTCGCTCTTCAATCTGTACGGTTACAGCTTGATATTGAGTAACGCATTCGACGTGTTGGTGGTGTCGCCGCTTGTCTCCTATATAGAGGACTTGGTTTTGATAGTATACCTTTCCAGGAATGAAGATAGCGCATCTGAAAAGTTTTCGATCCAGTACTGGCTAAGACAATGTCGACCTGTCATATTAACGTTGCTAGTCATGGTTTCATTCCTATCTATTTTTATTGCTTCGTTATTTGCTTGCCACTCAAATAATTCAACGGTTATCATAAATTTTATCCTGTACGTGCAATTGCCGGCGTTTCTCTATCACTTGATCACGACGATGTTGCGGTTCGTGTCCACGTTCCACTTCCTGGTTTATGTTCGGATGCACCAGAAAAGTGTGACGTTGCTGAATATTGGAGATTATTACATCGAGGATTTGGTTCGTCGGCATGCAGTTGAAGGAAAGGATTACATAACCATGGAATGGAGTGCAATGGGTGGCTGCATTGTGTGCAACTATGTGATTGATAAGAAATATGCCGATTTGAAGGGTTTGCAGAAAACTACGTTGGAACCAGAGTCCAAAGTATACGAAATTGAAGATGTAGAAAATGCATTCCGGTTTTCTAATATCTATGACGTGTCCAGAATCAGTTACGCAAACAAACATAACTTAGATAATGTAGTGAATGATTTCGCCATTTCTATGAAATACCAGGAGAATAGTGCGGATGACATGAAGCGAGAGAGCGGGGACGACCATCCAACCACCTTCACTTTTTGTGACTCTACTGTGGAAATGATCGATTATTACGAGAAAAAACAAAATGCCAATCAAGTCCAAGGAACATCCCATCATGCATTATTTTTGAGTGAGTTAAATGGAAGTAAATCGTTCAAAAAACGGTTTGAGCTGGCTTCTGCCACGTTAAATCCAATGTTAACTATCGCCGATGAAAACGATGTAGTACGTGAACAATTATCAGAAAAACATGATGAAGAGGCGATGTATAGGACAAGCACAAGCGAGGAACTCAATATTACCAGCAACAAAGTCGAGAAATTGCTGGCAGATGGAAAGCGCAAATCTTTCGTTAATGTGTTCAAAACATGGGAGGAATTGGAAGCCATCAATTCCAACGGCACCCCCAAAGTCAGCAGCGCCTCCAACACGATGGCACTGTATAAAAATATTAATAAAGCGAAAAATTTGTTTTCAAAAAATGTAAATAATAAAAAATAGCTTCGAAAAGGACGATCAACTCGTCGTTCACCTTCACCTGCCGAGTCACTGCGGACACCTCCGAAAGGGTACCGGTGTCATGTTCGAACAGTTCGAATTTGGCGATCCCTGGGATCCCATAGATTGCGGTGTGACGAAGAGTGTACCAGCCACTCACAGCACGAGACATTCATCAAAAGTCGTCTATCTCGCTGGTAGTGATAAAGTTGAAGGAGCATACAATCATCTTGGATAACGAAATTGTATTACGTCAGTTTCCCTTTCGCAAGATGAATACAAATGAAGGAGGAAATATAGTCGTGGATGAGGACATATTTGACGATAACGATGATGTTGAGATCAGCTCTGCCAACAAAGTGAAGTCTAAATTATATAATGAGGGATATAGTGATGGCAGATTGCATGGTGTAAAGAATTTAGTATATCAGCGAGTTAAAGTAGGATTTAAAAGAGGGATCGAAGTTGGGATTATATGTGGTGCATTGTACAGTGAATGTAACATGTTTCATCATAGATTTAACAATGTGAAAAAGGATAGTATGGATGTATTACTGGGCAACATTCGACGTATATTGCTTGAAGAATTTCCTAACGAAGTAGATACATCGAAGTTGTTACCGGAGTTATACCTACACCTACACGAATTAGCGATGACAGTTGAAGCGAAAGAAAACCAATTACTACAAAAATATAATGAATTTGTAGATAAATTAAAACTTATAGACGAAAAATTCGGTCCTGTTGTCAGTACTCATGACGCTACGAGCAACTGCTGCGCTGGCACAGGTACATGTAAAGGGGTATAAGTGTATCGAGACTATTTCTCTCTCAATGTTTCACCTTTTTACCTTCACTAGTTGTTGTTGCAATTTCGACTAGGAGCCTCATCACCGCGCATGACTCGATGCATGTATGCTGCTGTTTGATTCTGTAGCAATGTTAGATAAATTATTTGGTTGTATTATATGTAAAATTACCCAATATTCATCATGCCACAATCTTACCAAGTTTTCACATACTAACTCAATGATAATCTCACGTTTCTAGCTAAGCACCGAACCTGCACGTAATCCCTTTTTATTCGGGCAACATACGGTACCTCTATAGGAATTAGGTACCTACAAACAAAGCACTGAAATCAGGTTCGTAGCGGCTCTGGCGCATACATCGGCAGCCAATCTGTATCGCTTTAATTGCAACCCGCCAATTCTGTAGGTAGTGTGACATTTGGTGTGCCAATGCAAGAGAAAGACTGTACAAGTTGCCGAGTCATTGGAACTAGCACCTTCACCGCTCTAGGGGTGTACACTTGCCATCTACTGTTGCAGCCACCCAAAAAGAGCATTCCTAACAAAGCTTTCTTGCTTGCAACTTCCTTATCATTTTTTGGAGTAGCTTTTTGGAGATACAATACTGAATAACGAGGGATACAATGCTAATTTTTTGGAGCATTTGTCTTGGATTTTTGACCACAGCATGTGCATTGCGTATTTCAAATATTTCAGACGTAGCAAAAGAGAAAATAGTAATCAATGCAATGAAATCAATCGTTTCGTTGTCACTCATTGGTTCCGTTCCACAGAAAGTAGTCAGCAGTGACTCTGAAATAAAATCAGTGCAAGAAGCGGCTGCCATCATCACCAAATATTGTACAAAATCACTGGATATATCTCGACGAACAGGGCGTATATTGTATCGTGGCACAAGTGCGACGCAAGGATTATCAGAACGTAAGCTGTCCATTGGCAAGAATTCTCTAGACTATTCTATTTCAAGCAACAAAATTACTGTAGACAGTCCTCGTGGCGATTTAGTCAATGAAAATACGTACAGTAACCCACTTTCTACCGACTACTTCATTGCTTTAAACAAGGAATTCCCATTAGTTTATAAAGAAGGTGATTTCGTAACCCTAGAAAATGGCCATTTAGCGACTACCGACACTCAACTTGCTTCGTTATGGGGACCAGTCGTTGCAATATTTCCGTTTGACGACTTCTACTTCTGTACTTTGAGACACGAGAAGACATGGTTCAATGAAGGGTGGGTTTCTCGGGGAAATAACAATTTTCTATTCTGGAAACAAAGGGACAAATTACAAAACTTTGTTCGTAATGAGTTAGTTTTCAACGATTTAGATAGTGTGGAGAGTGCATACAGTAAGGGAAGCGAGATACTCTTCACTAGTCACTCATCTATGGGACAGTACATTGCAATTCCTCTTCAGTATTTGGGAAAATTGTTAATACTTTTGAATATTGAACCCTATACGACTAGAGTCAAGGTTACAAGAGCTCCAGCAATCGAAGTAGATGAAGTTAAGCAAAGACGGAAGCCTCGCCCACAAGATATCATATATTTTTGATACATACATTGTAATATATTATATATACAACACAGAAACCGCACATCACTTGACAACCGTAGTTTTCCTACTAACTGTATTATTGCCTCTGTGATCCTTCCGATGGTCCAACACGTATTGCTGATAAAATGGACTCTTCATAAACCGTGGGAACGAACCTAAATTAAGAATTTTCAACACCTCTTTCTCCATTGTTTCTAATAAACGCAATAATGGTTGATTCAAAGCGACGTCTGAATCAGAAACGAAAGTATTGAAGGTTACTCGTTGACTATGCGGTATATTACACTCAAATTCGGCACCTGGTTTTATATATAGCTCATATACATCCTTGAGCTTCTTCTGCAGCACGGCTTTGTTCTTAATCGATTTGATATTCTCAATTTCGTCGTACAATTTAAGATTTTCATCGGCAAACTCAGATTTTAAGAAATTCTGAAAATATGATTTACAGTTTGCGTCATTGAGAAAGGTCATTATAGTGACTTCAGATGAGGTTCTATGTACAGTTAAATATCAGTGAGAGAGTTGGTAGGGAGTGGGTGAGTATGAGAGGGTTACATACCCATCGTTGCCTTCATCCGAACATGAATTTTGGTTCGCCTCTACTATAGAACCTGCGGCCTGCGACGATTGTGACGTGCCCATGAATGATGCACCGCTTAGGATCTCTGACGATTCTCCTACCGGGTGAGATGTTAAGATCCAAAGTGCTCTACTTCGCTCCTCTCGGGGAGGTCCCACCTCCTTGAACCCCGGCCTCTTGGGAATCACAAGGGATTAGGTAGTTCAACCAGAAAAAGGACAGATAAATATCATTATATACAATGTGAACAACTAATTTATGGTCATTCCGACGCCGATTTGAAATGGTTTCAAGACGTCGTGGCTGGCTCGCAGTAGCGGCAGTGAGTACGACATCTCTAGTCGGATACTATTCATTATTTGAAATGAAACACCACCACCAAGTGACACTCTCAAATTATTAAATGCTAAACCGAATATATTCGGCGATGCATAATTACTTGATTTCCAGTACGACAAAGGCCCAATACTACCTATATTGCAATGTATGAATACTCTTCCACCTGCAGCTGCAGCTGTTTCTTGAGGGATTGGCATCGATAATAAAGCAATTAAATTTAATTTAGATATTCCACCTACACTGTCGCCGCTAATATTCCCGCCAGTATTAGGATCACCTCTTGCACCGATCCCATAGTAGTCAAAACCTCTAATGGACATCGGACCACCGTTGTGATATCGGTCCGACACATTCAATGATTTCTCTCTATTCAAAGGATAAATGACACCCAGATGACCACATACCGACCCTACTAAACCAGGCTGATTAAATATAGACGGCCCAAGAGTTTGATGGTTTTGTAAAGTAATTTCACTACGTAAAAATTGAGCTGATCCAGGAGGTAGAGCAACTTCAACAGAACTATTGATAAATTTACCATTGGAAGGATTAGCAGCACTATTTCTAGTGTCAAAAAACCACGAGTATTTTGCTAACACTTTGGATGAAGATGATAAATTATAGAGCACTGCACTGCTTACATTATATGCCTGTTGATGCGGAATATTCGTATAATTTATAGGTATTTCATCTCGATGAGCGATTTCAAAAGAGAAAGAGTGATTGCTTCGACCACCAACTGTTTCGATCATCGCTAATATATTGGAAATTTTTTGTTTATATGATAAATAATATGAGTTGTTTTCACTACTAGATTTTAGTGACACCTGTCCACGGTATGGTTTGTCATTGATATACAATGGAGCAGTAGCTACTAAACTATTGTCTTGTGATCCGCTACTTCCACTTCCTATAGTCAATCTAACAAACTCGCCAAGACCAAGTGGACTCCTTAATGCCCCTTGCACCTCAAAACCAACATCATTCGACAAACCAGAATTTGTTTTCACATTAGATTCAATCTTAAGAAATGGTATACCTTTCTCTTTCACCTTGACCTCCATCTGAACATTATGGTTGTCTAAAGGCACTACTTTCATCTCAACTTCATCAAATAACCCCGCAGATGACAATTTCGACTGAGCAAATGCAATCTGCTCTTTTAATTTCGATGGATTTCCATGAAATCGATCTAATTCCTTGAGCTCGTTCTGGAAATATTGCAGCTTCATTCGCGCATTCCCGCTTACAACGATTGAGCTCACACGCACGTCCATCCCAGTATCGATTTCTATTCCGGTTAATATTGACCTGATTCCTTTGATGATACCAAAGTGATCATTGATCAATGATACCGGTACTGACTACCGCAATGTAAAGTCGCATTACGCAGTTGCACAAAGGAATACATAGACAAACCAAATCCCATCTCTTTAAAACCACTTCCAAATAAATTCAGTGTATTCGAATCAACGGAAATTTACTATCGGGGTCGACACGCTTTTTACCAGGAACCCAGAAACGTGTTGAACCAATCAGTTGGTTACAAGTCTATACGAGTGATGAATATAACCGCGTTCTCGAAGTGTAACCAATCGTTTTCATTGGAGTAATGATTCAAAATGATCATTTCCCACGCCGGTACTCCCGTGTCCGGATCCAGCGATTCTACAGAGCTGAGATCTCTCCATATACCATATACCCCTCCCCTATATATCAGTTGTAGATTGTAGGTCCCAGCATGTCCCGCATAACGCGCCCTCCGTACGTGGATCAAGCGACCAACAAGTCGTATGACACCAACAACCCGTCCATCGAAGGCTGGATGAGCAAGCAAAGCACTTGGTTGAAAGATTGGCGCAGAAGATATTTTGTATTAAAAGATTCTAAATTATTCTTTGCGAAGAATGAAACATGTGCACCTCATGGAATGATTGACCTTTCCACTTGTATGACTGTGAAAAGTGCGGAGCTTAAAGCGGGAAGAAAAAATTCTATTGAAGTTAGTACTGCGGATACAACATTCTATATGTTTACTGATAAAGAGAAAGAGAAAGATGAGTGGATAGGCGCCATCGGTAGGGCAATAGTGCAAGCATCCGGCACTTTTACTCATGAAGACAATATGGACCCTGACAATATGAACTCTGATTCATCCGATGATGACGAATGAAGCATATGATAAATTTTTTTGACATCTGTAAATATTAAAAATTTAAGTATACAAATAACAATAATTACCTCGCCGTTTGATTCACAAGGGCGGTGAAAGAACTTTTCGGGTTACTTAACAAGTTACTTGGAGTATCAAACTCAATAGCACGTCCGTTATCCAACACCATAATCTTAGTGCTGTCGATAATAGTATTGATTCGATGCGCTATTGTTATCATTGTTGTCGCTGCAAATGTCTCGCTTCTAATAGTTTTTTGAATGAGGTCATCAATAATAACATCACACGCGCTAGTAGCTTCATCGCATACAATTATCTTGGCATTACTAACTAATGCTCTGGTGAAACATATAAGCTGCCTTTGACCAGTACTAAAGTTACTACCATTTTCATTCACCACATCGTCTAATGTGCTGATAAAATGGTGAAGATTACATCGCTTTAATGCATACCACAGATGCTCGTCGGTGTAGTTATGAAATGGATCGAGATTTGAACGAATAGTACCAGAAAATAACACAGGATCTTGAGGAATAACAGCCAATTTCGAGCGTAATGTATTCAAGCTTAAAGACACTATATCGACGTCATCGATGAGTATTGTGCCGCTTGAAATCTCTACCAGCCGAAGCAACGAAGTGACTGTGCTTGATTTCCCTGATCCAGTCCTACCAACGATGCCAACTTTCTCTCCCGCTTTAATTTCAAATGACAAATCATGCAACACATAAGGTAAGTCAGGTCGGTACTTCATGTACACATTCTTGAACGTTATGCTACCCGATTGCGGCCATTCGGCTACTGAATCCGATTGGTAGTATTTATCGGTTTCGGACGGAATACTGGTATACTCGTGCACGCGCTCTACACTTACCATTTGACTCTCTAAATCTGACGCCATACGAACACTCCAATTCAACGACTGGGTGATAGATAAACATAAACTTATTCCTAAACCGGCAAATCCCGCAAACGTTGAAGTGGAATTGATGGACTCCAGACCGCTGATGTAGTACGAGCGATAGAGAACAAAACTAAGCGCGGCGAAGGCCACGATCATATTCCCGGCAAATTCAAGTCTTACTCCTAGCCAACAATTTGCCGAAAAGTTTAAGAAATATGCTTGCTGGTTCTTATCGAGTAGTTTGAATAACGAAGAGGTGAAAAATAGCTCTTTGTTAAAGGCTCTGATGGTCGCGATACCATCCAACGTTTCCGAGAACAATGCGTATATTGGAGAGCGACTAATGCTATCAAGTCTAGTCAACTCACGACTGGTCTTGATATAGTACCGTTGACACAGCATGTAGAAGTATGCGATTGGGATCAGTCCGAACAGAAATAGTGGTGTAATGATTATCACGTAGGCACACACACCTGTCACTTTACACATAGACTGCAAGTACCAGCGTATTGTATTAGGTATTTGTTCATCTAGAGTATATATATCCTTGGAAAAACGGTTTGTTATTCTACCAAGAGGTGTTGATTCGAAGAACACCATAGGTGCATGAATCAAAGTATTCAACAGGTTGTCGTGTAACGTTTTGCCAGCCTTCCAGCTTACCAATCGACAATATAACTCTCTACCAAGCAGACATAATGAAGTACCAATGTTAATGACTACATAGACACTCAAATAGAACCAAGGAGAGCGATGCAGCCTATCCTCGCTCCAATAGGACAGCCACCACGATGCAAAAATGGCGTTTATTTCTGCGACATAGAAAAATGCTAGCAACGAGAACCCTACCATGTAGAGCGAGCCTGCAGCGGTTAGCCACCCAGCGTAGTATTTGATATTGACGTCACCAACTTGTCTTTCTTCTTCTTGAATTAGCTTTGAGCCTCGAATAGGATCCTTTTTATCAGCGTTATCATCAACGCCACTTACATCTATCTCTTGTGCGTCTACACTCACATCAATTTCACTTGATTGTTGAACTTCAAGTACTTCATCCTGTGGCCGTGTTTTAGCTTGCATAAGCGCGTCTTTACTCACCTCGTTGTCTTTGTTGTATGTCGTAATCATTGCATTGAATATGCTATCCGGAGTCGTAGATAGGTCTGCGAACCCTCCTTCCTCCACAATGCTCCCATCATTCAGCACGATAATGCGATCCGCGGCGTTAAGATACTGGATTGCGTTCGTGACTAAAATAACAAGTTTTTTCTTCGCCTTTAATTTTATAACGACTTCGTGAAATAAGTGGTGGGATACATGCGCATCCACTGCTGCCAATGGATCATCCAACAAGTAAATGTCGCTATTACTGTATAATGCACGCGCCAAAGCTATCCTAGCCTTTTGTCCTCCTGATATCGAGATTCCTTTCTCTCCAATCTCCGTCAAATCGCCATCTGGCATCGTCTTGATATCAATTTCCAGCGCACAATCTCGCAAAACCTGCTTGTACTTGCCCTGAATATATGGTAGCCCGAACAAAATGTTATCTCGTAAAGTTGCGCATAGTATAAACGGTTTCTGTGCGCAATATGCGATTTTTCCTTTGACTTTTATCGACGAAGAAGCGAATGGTTGATGCAAATCTCCGAGCAATGCATTCAACAACGACGTCTTCGAGGAACCTATCGTACCTACTACACCCACCAAGTCACCTGGCACGCAATTCAAAGTGACGCGTGACAAAGGCAAGGTCTTATTTACATTCAATAGTAATTTAGGCGCTTCGTGCATACCGATAGTCTGTGTATGTTTTATGGCGTTGAGTTCTAGTTCCAAAGCCTGAATTCTGTTTTCTAATATATTAATGTACTGGTCATGGATACCAGAGCCGTTGATAGGGGCATCACTACTCTCATTGACAAAGCTGCTAATAACACCGTCTTTAATACCAGCAATGTTTGCTCTTGCTCTCACAAGGAAGTAATGGGTTTTCCCGCTGCAGTAAGTAATAAATGACCGGACATTGTGTTTGAAGCAGGAGTAGTAGCCACTGGGACTAAATACGTAGGGTAATACTGAATTCGTTTGCACCTTCGATTTTTCCTGGCTGCTACCCACCACTGGATTCGTCCACGAGCAGGTTGTATTGGTCATTTTAATGCCATAAGGCAAATCTAACTGCGCCGATAGCCCTTGCTTTTCCGTCTCTAACAAGAAATCATTAATTCTGTCACAAGCTACGAGTGCTTCAGCTAGCGAGTTGATAGTGTTAGGCAGCACAAATAGAGGGAAACGAATCAAATCAAAGAGAGCCAATGATGTTAGGGCAGTTGCAACATCTAACTTATTCCCCAAGGAGATGTAGGTGGCAAATGAACCTATGGCTATGAGAAGTGGAACCCCAGTGGACAGTGCACCAGATAACGACTGTATAATAGCATATTGACGGTAGACAGCGAGTTCTCTGTGTCTTATCTCAATGAGTCTGTCTTTGTATTCCTTTTCCCACGCTTATTTACAATGGATGAGTTAGAATGAGTAGAAGGATGTGTAAAATGAGTGATTACCCTGGAACTTTATAATTTTAATTCCTTGAAAAATTTCATTCGTCAGTTTTACTCGCTCGTCGCGAATGGAACTAATGCGCTTCTGCAACGACTTCAAGTGCTTAGTTATTGCACTTGTGATAGGAATAAAGACAATTATTATGGCGATACCGGTCAAACTACTCACATTTAATTGCTGCCATAAGAAGTAAAGAGCCCAACCTATTTGATAAAATGAGTACCAAATTGCATGTAAGTAACCAGTCAAATCTTGAAGTCTGGTGGAATCTACGGACATCAAATTACTTATTTCTCCAGTGCTTCGTCTACTAAAAACGTCGTTAGATAAAACCAAGCTTTTCAAGAATACTGAGGTAACTACTGCAGATCGAAGTCGCATTCCAACTCGGAATGTCCACCAAAAATATGTTCTTAGACATAAAGATTGGATACAACTTGACACAAATAGTGCAAAAACACACCAACAACCGATTGAGACAGGTTGTGTTGGATCATTTAGGAAATAGATTAACCGGTTTAATATCAGTGGTCCTACGAACAAAAGAGTGTCATGAATAAGCTTTAGCCAACCGACACTTACAAATGGGTATCCAAATGCCATAAATAATGCTTTCGTGAGCGAAGGTTTCTTCGTTTTATCAGCTTTTGATACTTCGTGACACCAATAATGATGAAAAGAATTGTACACACCAGTAGAACTATCAGGGTAAGCCAACGGAAATAAGTCTTCTGGTGTCAGCTGGCGTTCATTCCCAAGACGTAGCAATGGTGCGATGAATTGAAAGGTGACATTATTCCAGATTTTTACCAGAATGTTATCTACATCTTCGTTTTTTTCTTCTACAACTTCGTAATCCTCGTCATCATTGTCCAATATTGTGAATACGCCGCGATTGACACCAGCAATAATGGGCGAGCGGACCATTGTGTATCTACCACACACCTAGTGCATCCTTCGTCGGTCGGGAATGGTTTGTTCGAAATTCGGTTCGAAAAAATCTTTAAGGGTGTGGACCAGAATATTCTTCTGAAATTTATTATACTTCTGCACTGAATTCAGGGAACGAAAATAATCATAGCTGACATATGGTTGTGCAGTTACATCACCATGCTTCAAGGATGAAGTCTCATAGTCACTGGTATAGACTGTACCATATTGTAGAGGTCTGCTTTGCTAAATGTCGCTACTGAGACCACTTAATATGTAATACAGAAAAAATCTTCCTCATCTGGAGTCCAACCTCGTCAAATGCGGCGCCTAATTACTACTTACTACTTACTACTTACGATTAACTCGGTCGAGTGAGTACATATAAATCAAAGGTACAATTGATCGTAGATTTTAGTAAGCAACCAATAGTGTAATATTTTTGTTCCAACAGAAAGTCCTTGTATCAAAAAAGTACTTTCGGAATCATTCACTGAATCATTCAGAAATCATCGATTCATTTATTCTGAATGAATTCAGTATGCCGGTATGTAATCCCTACCATTTTGGCATTTTTTTGGCTCCATGTGACGAAGGAAGCAGCTTGGATAAGATGAATCCGTTCTCGAGCCTGCTGGCTAGTGTCTCCGGTGGAAAGGCCAAGGCAAAAGCACCTTCGAAGGATCCCGAAGATCTGAAAAACGTGCGTTCGTTGAATGATGCTGCGAACTCCATATCTCACGCGGTTAGTCTGAAAAGTGAGTCATTTTCTATTCAAGCTCTTGATATTTGCTCAAAAATACTTGAAGATATCGAAGAAATTGAGGCCAGTCTACTAGGTGATCAAGTCGCTCAAGCTGTAAGTTATACTACAAAAACAACACTTACAGTAGCTGTTGAGAATTTAGGAAGTTTGGGTGTTTGCGGTTATGTTGATCAATTATTTGGCTCAAAGTTAGGATCTGCTGCTCATTGTAATAGCTGTCTACGGCTTTTATGTCTGCTAATAACATATTCGAATGAAAATAGGAAGAAAGTCGCTCAATCATCTGATGTTACCTATAGGCTAGTGAAGGCATTACAGATGCATACCTTGGTACAACCGGTGATTATTAACGCTTTAAAATGTATAAGGCATATGTCAATTGAAGATGAAATGGCTGCTAAATTTGTGAATTTTGGTGCTTGTGAGGCGACAACTCAATCAATTACCTTAAATAGTAGTGTTCCTCTTATTGTAGAGTTAGGCTGTAGAATTATTTATAATTTAACTCATGATATAGAAGATAGTAGTGTCAAGTTTGCACTCAATGGCGTGTGCGAAGTAATTGTGGTAACTATTTTGCAAGAAAGATTTAAAAGTGATACCCCATTCAATATAGCCCAGTGGGCATTACGTGCTATTGGTGGATTAGCAAGAAGAAATGAGAAAAATAAAATAACATTTGCTAATTTAGGCGCGTGTGAGCTGGTAATGCAGCTAATTGAAACATTCAGCATGGAGAAAAACGCTTCCGTTATTCCCGAGAATGAAGTATTGTTTTGTGAAAGTGCATTTTGGGCTATAGGTAACTTAGCGTACCCTGACGCCGATAACCAGAACAGGTTCGGCACTCTGCTTGCATGCGAGAAAATAATTGCTATTTTGAATAAATACATACAAAATAGTGTGTTTGTGAGGGAATGCTTCCGCGCGATACGAAACTTGGGGCACGAAAATGACGCGAATTTAAAGAGATTTGCCGATTGTGGGGCATGTGATGTCATTATTCGTGCGATTGCGATTCACTTTGAAGACTCTGACATCGTTCAATGGGGTTGGTTTGCGGTGTCTACTTTGGCAACTTCAGATCAAAATGTGTCATTGCTAGAGGCAGGAGATGTAAGTACCCATATTGTTAATTGTTTAATCAAATACTGTAATATTGGTGATTCCACTCAGTGGATATGTATGGCCCTATCTAAAGTAGCTAGTAATACACGCGTTTGTGATGCAATCGGCACTTTAAAGGGCGGGAAAGTGCACACCGCATTGATTCAAGCACTAACTAATCACATGAATAATAGCGATGTCGTTGAAGAAGTGTGCGCCGCCATGGGTAGTCTCTGCACCAACCAAAGTAATGCGAAGGCGTTAGCTCAGCAAGGCTGCTCGTTGCCCATGCTAAAAGCGCTATCTAAATATGAACGAGATGACTTAGTAGTTGAGCAAGGTCTAAGGGCTATTTCCCACTTTGTGAGTCATGATAATGCACAGATCATCTCTAGGCTGGTGTCGTGCGATGGATGCAATGTCGTGTGCAAAGTAATCACACGACTGTACGAAAACACCAAACTTAGTGAATATGGCTGCAATATACTCAACGAACTAGCGAAGACAGACATTGATAAGTCCAGGGATAAGCTGATCGCCGCAGGTGTCTTGTCTAGTTGCCTAACTATTTTGACTAGTCATAGCGGTAACATGTATATATTGTCGCGGATACTGCAGGTATTCATATCTTTGTGCTCCGTGGAATCTAGTTCTAGTAAAATCAAAGCACTGTCGACCCTCCCATTAGCGCTAACTCAGTTGCTAATTATTTATTGCGACAAACAATTTGAGGATCCGGCGGATATCAAAAGCCACCAGCTTATCCTCGAGCTACTACTAGTGACCATCAAGGATATCTGTAAAATAGATGGCATGCGTAGCAAGTTGGGATCGGATTTGCTGTTGGACTGCTTGCCCAAAGTGCTAGAGAAGTACAAGTCACACCAGTCGATTGTAATTGCACTTTGCTTCACGATTGCAACAATTTGCGGAGGGGAGGAGTTCTGTCATACCGCCACTTTGTTGAATGCCACAGGGACGTTGTCAAACCTGTCTAGCGTAGATTATGAGTTATCAGCACAGTTGGCCGAAGTGTTAGGGGCACGTGGTGTTTGTGGCGCCTTGATAAACGCGTTACAAGACAATATTATTGATGAAGTTGTTGTATATCCCATATTGTGCGCAGTGAGATCTGTATCGGCATTACTTACCAACAGGCCGCGATTAGACCTGGCTGGCGCATGTGAGCAGATAATTCAGTGCGCTCATACCCATAAGCACAATTTAGCTATAGTAGAAACGTTAACAAATATAATCGGCAACCTCGCCTTGCGAGATATTACCGATAGTGCGGGCACCCAAGACAAATTAGGTCAATGCGGCGCTTGCGCAGTAATTGGCGAGTGGTTATTGCTGTACGGATTAACTAACCAAGCATTGTGCGAGGCAGCATGCAGAGCAACGGCCCATTTAGCGTACGGTAATGAAGTAAATGCTGATAGTTTAGCAACGAGCAACACGGTAGACACAGTCCTTAAGATCATTTCAAACCATCTAAGCAGTAATAGGACGGTGATTCAAGGGTTTTTAGTGGTAGCGATCTTAGGGGAGAGTCGCACATATATATGCGACTTGTTTGTTAGGGGAGACATCGCAGGCGCAATAGCATCAGTGCTGAAGAAGAACTTCAATTCCGAAGGAATCATCGAGTCCAGTTGTCGCGCTGTCATCACTTTGAACACTCAATCGACCAAGTTTAGTGCCGAGAATATCTGCGAGCCTGTGGTGAAAGCGCTCGTGCATCACATGAAGAACGAAAGCGTGGCGCATTGGCTATGTAAAGTCATATTCACGTTGGCCAAAAATAACACTAATAAACCATTACTTGCCAAGTATGGGGCGTGCGAGGCTATCACATCTACATTGCAGCGTCATATTGCCAATGAAACGGTTATTTCAGTGATGCTAATGCGGAATACATCAAATACGCACGTGGCTCAATGGGGTTGCGATGCACTATTTAGTTTAACTACCTCCAATCCAAACGACCAAATTTTGCACAACTTACCTCCATCTCCCAGTAGAAGTGGCAAAACAAGCAGCGACGAAGCTGGAAGTAGTAAAATTATCATGGAATATCAACGGCGATTTGTGGCCGCAGGTGCGTGTGATGCCATTGCAAAAGTATTGATAAAGTATAATGAGATTGAACCAGTAGCACAAGCATGTTGTAGAGCGGTATTAGTATTAGCCTATGGCAATGAGCTGGTCCAAGCCCGACTTGGATCATTAGGCGTCTGCGCGGCTATTATCGAGTCGCTGCGAATGTTTCCAGCTAGTGCTCAAATCGCTTGTTGGGGTTGCTCTGCAGTTGCTGCTTTATCTGATGGAAACAATGAAGCGAATATTAGTAAATTTTCAACATCTGGTGCGTGTGAAGCGCTTCCAGCATCGATGCAAGCTCATCAAAATAGCGCTGCTGTAGCCGAAGCTGGTTGCACTGCGATAGCAAATATGACATCAAGATTAAATAGCAACAGTGCATCTGTGGCATCAGCGTCTGCAGTAACTGTAGTCAGACTTGGACACGCCGGAGCCTGCGAAGCAGTAGTTACTGCATTGAAAAAGCATGTTAACAATGCGGGTGTTGTGAAAAGTGCATGTTTGGCTCTGGCCAACCTTGGCTTGGCTAAAGGCAATGCTGGATGGTTTGGTGCCACAGGTGCGTGTGAAGCATTACTAGCTGGAATAAGGTCGCATATGGCTAACTTTGAAGTCTGTGCAGCTTGTTGCGAAGCATTTGGTAACCTTTGCAATGATAACAATAATAGATTCAAATTAGGCTCAGGTGGTGCCTGTGAATTAGCAGTAGAATGCATTAACATTCACCCTTCGTGTGTGGACGTTGGCATATGGGCTGCATACGCAATTGGTAGATTGTGTGAAGTCGGTATCACCGCGTCTTCGGAGGTCCAATCTTCATTGAATATAAACGCCAATACTTCATCTTCTCAATTACAAGACCAAGTTGATGCGGAGGAAGAGAGTAGTAATAATGACGTCACAGACACACAATCATCCGATGTTACAAACCGATCTCGATTAATTGCTGCGGGTGCCTGCAAAGCGGTTGTAGACACACTTAAATGTCATTTTGAGAGCATGATAGCATCATTTCACTTATGCAGGGCTATCTCAATACTTGCACATGGCGATCATTGTAGTTGGGAGCGAGATAATTTGGGCAATGAAGGCGGCTGTGAAGCGGTAGTTATGGCTTTACAGCGACATACTGATAGTGAAGGAGTGGTGCGCAATGCTGCTCTTGCACTTCGATCGTTATCATATAATCATGGTACTAACCAGCATCAAATCTGCTTTGTCGGTGGTGGCTTATCACTGATACAAGCGCTACAGCTACACAAAGCCACAGCGGTTAGCAGTGGTATCATCGAAGCGATTGCGTGGGCCGTACATAATTTGAGTATCGATTCAAGTGAAAACAAATCAATTTTTGGTAAAGCTGGAGCATGTGATGCGTTAGTGGGGGCACTTGAGCTGCATGGGGCGAAGAATGTGGACGTCGCGCATTGGATATGCTTTGCACTCTACCAACTATGTTCGGAAAATGTAAGTAACACATCGAACTTGTCGTTTTCCGTCATAGCATCAGATCAACTGAATAATGTCATGATCAAGTACCCCGAACACGACAACTTGGTGATGATAGTATGCCGTATCATGCTCATTCTATGCTCCGATCGAGTTGGTCAACACAAAGTAGGTAAAGCTGGCGCTTGCAAACAAATTGCAATCTTGTTACAACGATCAGAGAGAGAAGCCGTGCCAGATTGTTTCATTTATATAATTTGCCAACTAATTGCACGTATTGCTGATCGTAATACAGATAATAAAAAGAAGTTAAGTGCTGCTGGTATCTGTTCAACGCTTTCATCATTGGCCGCGCGTCACATCACGGGAGCTTCGCAGTCCCCTCATTATCTGAGTCTACCGCTAAGTAGCGATATTAGCGCCTTTGAGCAACTAACCATAAATACTGCCATTGATAAAAATGTAAAAAAGAAGTCCATTTTATCATCCAGCGCGGATACATTGGTAAGCACCGCAGGAAGCATGGTCGGGAGCCATCTAATGCTGCCAAAGAACATAGCTGACAACTATTCGACTCCCACGAGTAGGTATTGTATTGCCCTGGAAGCGTGTAAAGCAATTACCGTGTTAGCCGAGGGAAATAGTGCCAACAAGAAGAAATTTATCTCGTTTGGAGTTGGTGATATTATGACGTCATTCGTTGATGGCGGTCATGGCTATTACGATGATGGTGCTGGTAATACTAGTACTACTTTAAGGAACCTAATAACTGAAACACTTCAAGTGATAACGTCTCCAGATACAAGTGACAGTGTAGTAGAAGAAGAAGATTAAGAATTTTGTTGAAAATGTATTTAATAATAACCCAGAATTATTATACACCAGAACGTCTTGCAGAGCAACCGGCTCGTGACTAACAGCGCTTGCAAGGCAGCTAAACGTCATTCCTCTTATCGTTTCTTGATTTTTGTCCACACCCATTGGAGAGTCTCGAATTTTGAAAAGTCTATACTGCCAATATACTATAGTGCCACTTGTCGACTTCGTCGAATTATGGCGGCGGCTTCTGAGGCGGGTATCGAGCACGAGCTAGTCCACAGGATCAAAGAGCTGTGCGCGAACTTCCAATATCGCCAGGCGCATGAGCTATGCAAACAACTGGAACCGTCAAGTGTACATCAAGAGCTATTGGATATGCTGGAGGAGCGCATACAGAAGGCGGAGGAGACGCTCAGGGAGGTGGATGGCACGAGTGATGGCTGGATTCATGGACTGGATTACTTTGGCATATCCACATATTATAAGGTATCGAGTGATCGAGGAATACTTACTGTGAAATTGGAGGGAATAATGGAAGATCTACCATTGTTTGAACAAGTATCTGTGTTGTATGAGACAGATTTGTATAAATCATGGGTCCCATTTTGTGACGAAAGTATCAAAATTTATACGATCGGTCATGCTGAATTATTGGCGTATTTGAATATTTCCCTTCCCATGGTTATCGCCCGTGATACAGTGATTCATGCATATGCTTGCGATTTACTAGAAGAAGAAGGAAAGCTGATATTAATCGGCAAGTCAGTGCACGAAAAGATGGACGAATTCAAAGAAAAATATAATAAATTTGCTGATAATACATTTAAAGAAACGCCATTAAAACCTATAACTTGGTTCCACAATCGTTTGAATGTACTCGATTTTAAAGCCATCATGGAACCCATAACGCCGACATCAGTCAAGACTACTATTATCGCCACGATGGAGCCGAACTTGGTCTTACCACAATTTCTTATCAATTTTATTATAAAAAATATTGCAGGACTTTTCCTTTACTTTTTCACGAATCAAGTGAAAAAAATAGTAAACATAAATCCCGCAGGACCACCGTGCCAGTACAAGGACAAAGTGCAAAAGAATCCCGCGTTTTACTGCGACTGGATAGTGCCCAAGCTTAAGCACTTCATGGAAATTAAAGGTTGGGAGTACAAGCAATCGTCACTGCTGCCTGCAGTGTAAAACCATCACCAATATATATTTGTCTACATGTATGCGTTAATGGATATAGAGATTATATTATTTTGGAAAGATTTAATAGGTACAAGAGTAAGCAATTTACTACTAGTATCTGCTGCTGCAGCACGCGGCGATCTTCTTTCAGGCAATTGCTTATTATCAACTTCCCAATTATTCGTAGCTAATACACTTTCTAATGTCTCTTTGTGAACTTGGTCATCGGAGTCCTTAGTGACTACCATTAGTGCCCAGTTACACTTATCTGATAACTTATGTGGCATTTTCTGATCAATCATCATGCTTTTCAACAATAGTGCCTGCAATCCTTCTTCCACCTCTAGCACTTCATGCATTGTCAGTACATTATTTCGCATCTCATATTTAATGACGATTTGATCCACAATACTCTCAGTCACTCCATTCGAGCAGTCATAAACAGTGATGATGAAGCGATCAATCATGTTCGCCTCCAGCAATTGTAAAGAATTCGACAACACTTTCTGTATGTATTCGCACACCTCTGGATGTCGACAACGCCAAACACTGAGTCCATACTTGCTGCGCTGCTCAAACAGGTGCGCAGGGTAGATGCCGCGCCGGTGCAGCACGCCGTGGCAAAACGTCTCAAGGAACTCCACCAGCACCTCGTTCATGTCAAATGACTCAAATCGCCAACACAACAGGAACCGTATAGTGCCAATAAAAAAATCTCAATTTGTAACCGGTCCAGTTTTCCCACACCTAAAAAATACTAGCGATAAAAACCCAGATTTCTGCTCGCAGGAAGAGAAATACGGTTATTCAGACCTTGGGATTCTTTCACAAGGTCCATATATACTGTTGTCGAGCAGGGGTGTCATTCAAAATCCTGAAATATCATGAATCAAGCTAAAAAGGTAAGGTCAAATATTACGCTGCAATTTAATCATTATTAGTCAAATGGATGCAATTTTGTCTACAATTTGGACTATTTTCACAAATATCCGTAGTAAATATACAGTAGTAACGTGGATATATACTTTCTAAACAATAATTTGCTTTACTCTCATTTAATTCAATATTTTCTAAAGGGAAGAAATAAACCGAATATATTACGAGTAAGTAACGAAGCAAGCGTTATTTGTATGGCATTTCAGGTGGCAAGATGCCTAGTATTTGCATCAAGCACGGATCGCGATGTCAGTTTTGAGGATTTGCTGAACCTAGTGCAGAGAAATATTGATGCTTCGGTCATCGTCAATAAATCTTTGTTGCCAACTCCTCACCCAAAAGTATGTGAAATGGGATTTCATGCATTTAAAAGTGCTATCAGTAAATTGACCAGTGACGCTGTGATGCTGCAGAGGGTATCCAGCGGTAGTATATTGGGTATACTTGGATTTGAGGAAATAAAAAGCACTCGGTACAGATACAAGATAAAGGATAATATATCCTCAGTAGCTTGTTTAAATAGTTCAAATAAAAATAAAGTAGAGGCAGTGCATGATGTTGCATATGCACTTCTTCGAATGCATAAAAAAAAAAAGAATTACCATAATTATACGTCATATGAAGAAATTGATTTGTTTTATGGTGCAACTTTAAATCAATTAATTGAAGCATCAGACCTCATTGACCAAATATATCAAGCGCATAATGATAATTTGTCCAAAAGAAGTACTCCTACCAAAGGATTTTCGAAAGTTACAAGTGAGCAAACCATTAAGAAAAGATGTGATAATATATATGACCACTTGAAATCAATCGCTAGCCCTACTGGTGATACAAGAGACATTATTCACTGCTTGGAAAAATTCACGACTTATGCGAATTCGCGCCTAAAAAAATTAAAAAGCGATTCAAGTGATGGTATTTCTGCTGATGTTAACATCAGTGGTAATATTTCTAACGATATTTCTGCTGATGTTAACACCAGCATTAATATCATCAGCGCTTGTGACCAAATCTTGGACAAAATAGGAAAAAAACACATCCTTTACTCGCGCGTGCAAATTAACACCATTAATCGCGCGGTGAAAGCGCATTTAGAGGAAAACGGTGAGTCCTCGTTGGATGAATCGAGTAAGTATGTGGCATCTAAGCTACGTTTAATCAGTGGCTATGAACATTTAAGATATAAAAGAATAAAAGAATGGTACTTAATTTATTGTATTAACATAAATACAAAAGATAAGTGGAAGAAACGAAAGAAATCAGTATTGATCAACTATGATTTCGAGAGCGCTGTCTGGAGCAAGCTGATTTGGGTAAAAATGATGACCCAACTTAGACCCGACGGATCGACTTTTAATTGCAATAGTGTCCGAGGAAACATTTGTCTAACGTATGAAATTATTAGACTTGCTGCTCGAGAAACCCAAAAAGAAAACAGCTTTATATTTGATTTAAGAGTTCAGTCGCTGACGTTTTCGAACAAATGGGTCAAATCCTTCTTAAATAGGAATAATTTTACGAAAAAGAAAATCAATACGAAGCTGAAAGCTGCGCTTCCTTCTGATGAGGAGATCAATAAGAAACTAAATTATCAACGGGAAAAGTTGTTCACTGTTACTGCACGTGGCACATGGCTTAAGAGCGGTCCAATCAACCCACAGTTATCACAAATTGTCAATTATGACGAAACATCCTGGCACATGACAGTGGATCTGCAATACCTTTTCTCACCGAAAGGAATTGGACGAACGCTCGCACCTAGTGGCGGGAATGATTCAAGGGAGAGAATGACATGCATACCCACACTATTGGCGGACGGAACGTTAGGACCAATGATGGTTATCATTAAAGATAGCTCTAGTATGGGGGTCCCAGATCAAACCAAGATGACTGTTCTGGACAGATGTCTTGATTACCTACGGGAAGGTGAACAGAGTGAAGGACCCGATGGCCTGAAATGGGTGAAGGAAGTATATGAAGTTAAATTAAAGAAGCCTAAATTTAAGAAAGGACGGAAAAGAAATGTGGATGAACTAAATGGTATACACCGCGGACAGTCCACACCCGGTACAAATTTAATTGATGGTGAAGATAGTGACGGAAATAATGAAGATCAGTATTTCAATTATAAGATACAATACTTAAGGCATGTCGAAAACGGGCATATCATATGTTCTCAGTCGAAAGCTTATAATGACACATTAAGACAGTGTTTATTCACCGATTTAATTCTTAG
>JACCDO010711974.1_pt1 | contig 23020 bp, 16 predicted proteins | sample 7446101 | NCBI WGS metagenome assembly JACCDO01 (sample SAMN15323440, study PRJNA562643) | freshwater metagenome | isolation source: river surface water | place: USA:Blue River Watershed | collected 2017-08-16
ATCAGCTACAGAATCACAAACACCATCAGCTACAGAATCACAAACACCATCAGCTACAGAATCACAAACACCATCAGCTACAGAATCACAAACACCATCAGCTACAGTGACACAAACCCCATCACCTTCTCCAACACAATCATATGAACCAGTTGCTACACTTCCATCAAATACTACTACAGTGACAACTGCACCACCACCTGGATTTAACACACCATCTATAAATGACATGTCTAGAATGGGTTTATATACATTAGGTAGATCAAGTATAAGTCAAGTTGGTGGGGAAGGTCCTAATAATTACTTTCAACCAAATATTTTTATTAAAAGAAAACCAAATACTGCTGTGACAGTTAGCACACAACCACCAACAAATAATACTATTATATCTAGCAACACTTCAAATATGGCTTCAATTTCCCAATATTGGACAGATTATTCATATGGTACTGAAGGAGGTTATAATTTTGCACAACCTGAAAATACTACAACTGACCCTATTAGCACTGCTGAACAAAATGCTAGAGCAAATTATGAAAGAGAAACAGCATTAAATGGTTCATGTAGAAATTGTGCACCTGCTCAATATGACTTTGAAATGTTTTATAATAACACTCAAGCACCAACCCAAACCCATTTCACACATTCATGTCAAATGAAAGAATTTGTTCCAGGATATCAAATTCAACCTCCTAAATGTTGGGATGTTCCTGCTGTACGACCTCCAGTTTGCTTAGGTAATAATGAAAGATTACCTTCAGCTGTCTTTGACAGAGGTACTCCCCTTAATGCTTTAAATTTAGACACATCTGTAGGTTCAATTATGCCTAGATTTAGATATACTGAAGAATCTAGAACATAATTATTTATTCTTTTGTTTTCTTATTTATTTTACATCTTTTATTTTCTTTAATAAAAATTAAATGAAATCTTCCATAGAATCTCTATTTAATAACCAATTAAAAATTCATAAAAATATTGGTTATGAAAATAGCACTATGATTTATGAAGGGACATATATTGTCGATTCATCCGTCGAAAATGTAACTATTAAAATAATACCAATTAAAGACCATAAAAAATTAGAACAAATGATTATTGAAATGGGATTCCTACAATATCTATCAAAATTTAAAACTAGCAAAAAATACATCAATCTATGTCATAACATTAAACTTACATCAACTGATTTAATTGTCATCCTAGAAAAGCCTAAAGGTGTAACATTAAAAGAATTTATTAAAAATATCAATAATTTACCATGGGATAAATATTATAATTTAATCACTGTTATTATGTATAGATTATTACTTGCTATAAATTATATACATAGTAAAGGTGTTGCTCATAGAGGATTAAATGAAAATTCAATTTATATTGATTACAAAGATGGTTTAATTGAAGATATTAAAATCAGCGATTTTGCAGTTTCCTGTGGTAAATATGTATCTGTCCCTCACAGTAAAATTAATTCAAATGAAAATAATGTTTATAACAAAGTATGTAATACTATTCATCTAGAAATTACACCTCCTGAAAATTTCAATCTAGAAAGTTTAATTACTAAAATAAAAAAATTAGCTAAAGACCAAACTAGAGAATCTATTTATTTATATTTAGCCAAAAAAACTGATATCTGGACACTAGGTATACTTTTCTGGAAACTACTTAATCGAAATTCTTTAACTGATAATCCACTTAATCGTAAATTTCCTGTTAATTATAAAGCTGTAACTACATGGAAAAAATACCAAGGAAATAATACCAATTCAGTTTTAGCCGAAAAATTATATGAAATTGTTGTTAACTTAATGTTAAGTGAAATACCATTCAGAGGTAAAAGTGAAGAGATATTAGAGAATTTTATAACAATCAGTAAATATTTTGATGATGGTAATAATAACAATAATAATTAAAAAATATAAGAAACAGTAAAATAATCAATAATAATACATAATGATTTTAACAATTGACCATCGTGAAAAAGACCTTAAAGTAGCATTTCCAGATGCTAACTATCAAAATCTTGACCTAGGAGACATTCAAATTAGATATAAGGATAGTGATAAACTCTTTCTCTTAATTGAAAGAAAAACCATGAATGATTTGGTTGCTTCAGTTAATGATGGAAGATATCGTGAACAAAAAAAACGTTTACTAGAATCAGGTCATCCTAGAAATCAAATTCTATATATCCTAGAAGGAAGAACTAAAGATATTCCAGCACATACTAAGACATTATTTGGAATGATAATTAATACTATGTATCGTGATATGATACCTGTCATAAGATTAGAAAGTATTGAAGAAACCATATTTTTTATTAAAAGAATTATTGAAAAAATAGAAAGTAATGATATGAGTATTTGTAGTAATAATGATAATGTGGGTGAAACAGATACTAACCTAGAATACCTTTCAACCATCAAACTTAAAAAGAAAGATAACATGACTAGTAACAATTGTTCTATTCTTCAATTAGCTCAAATACCAGGTATGTCAATTCAAAATGCTCAAATCATTATTAATACTTATCAATCACTCGCTAATCTTATTAATATATATTTCCAAACTGATGAAGATAAAAGAACCATGCTCTTATCAGATTTGGAAATATCAATTGCAAATGGGAAAAAACGAAAATTAGGTAAAGTTCTATCTGAAAGAATATACCAATATCTTTTCAATCTAGAAAAGTAAAAATCATGCATACCACATCCCTTTATCATTTTTAACTACTTTTTTGTTTAATAATTTAGAAAGATTTACAATTTCTTCAAGATTATTAACCTTACCAGTTGCAATATCTTTGATAAATTTTCTATAAATTACATCTTGTTCAACATGATAAACTTCTTTGTCATGCTTTTGTACTTCCATTTTATTAATTAATTTATTATAAGCGGCTAAATGATTATCACTCATTCTATTTTTATTATAATCTAATAAAATATAATAAAATCTAATAAAATCTAAAAATCAAATAATAATTAATTAATTTTCTTCATCTTCACTTTCTTCTTCTCTTTCTTTAGAATCTGTTAGATTAATTGATTCTAGATTTAGTTCTTCAATAAATAGATCATCTTTAACTTTCGGGTTAGGTTTTTCGTTACCACCCTTTAAATCTTCATCAGTTGTTCTCTTTTTAACTTGTGTCAACTTAGAACCATTAAAATTAACCTCTGTAATTTCATTTTCTTCTTCAGGTGTTAAATCAGTATTATCTTCCTCAACATTTGTTTCCGCTAATCCTTTTTTAACAAAAATAAACCATCTATGAAGAATACTGTATTCTAGGACTTTTGGTTTTTTCTTGAGAATATCACCTTGTTGTTTAACTTCAGCATAGAATTCTTCTAACATTGAATTAGGAACTTCATGAAATAATTTGCTATCAACTAATTCAAAACCATATTCATTCATCAGTTTAGTAAAATAATCAAAATTGACTAAATATTCATGACTTGTTGCATTAATTGATTCAACATCAACTGAGATAGGAACACCTAATGATTTTTCATCATCAGAAAAGGTCTCGATATCATAATCCTTTTTGATTCTCCAAATTAATTTAACCTTTTCAGGGTCTTGGTACTGTTCTAGGATATCAGTTTTATTATTTTTGAATTTATTAAAAATTGTTTTACCATCAAGGCAAGTCCCAATGTAATAGCCATTTGTTTTTAAATTTTGATGAACATTATTAATATATCCAGTTAATGTATCATAGTTCTCAAAGAAATAGTGAACGGCAAAATGTGTTGAAACCATATCAAACTTTTGTAATGCCATACCTGATAATTTACCTAATTTACTATAATCACTAATATCAACATCACCATATAGAACTTTAAGATAGTATTTATTTAAATCATCTTGTCCTGCTTCAGCTGTATGTAATGGTAGATGACAATCACCCCAAATTGCCATCACATTTGTATTCATTTTCTTAAACATATTGTTATCCTTTTCAGCTAGTAAAGCTCTAACGGCTGCACCATTATTAAAGTTGGTAATGTTGTCTTGTGAATAATCAACACCTAGAATAAAACCAGGTTTGATATTAACCATCTTAAAGTAATCACCAAATTTACCACATGCCATATCTAGAATATGAGGTCTCTTTAAATCCTTACCAATATGGTCATATAAACGTCCTTTGACAAAGTTGTGGAATTTATTCATTTCTTTAAGATACAATTCCTCTCTGACAACATTTGATTGATAATATGATTTAGAAGGTGGAATAGGAACATCACCAATAATCATATCAGTTGTAATAGGTTCATGGATTGAACGCCAAATATTAATAGCAGTATGATAACCGTTGGCTTTTTTACCAGGACGACCACGAATTGGTTTCCAACGATGTTGAGGATTCATTTCATTTAAATCATATGTAAATTCAACTACATCACCTTCTTGAACAATAATTTTATCTTCAGTTATCATATTATTATTGCTATCTAAAGGAATCCATGCAATATGGGTTTCATCAACTAAATTATTATTGTAATCTAATGAACCGACAAAAGGTTCGTTAGGTGTAAATGGTTTTGAACCATTGAAACCACCAAGACCTTCATTAAGAACTCTTTGAGAGTTGTATCTATCATGAAAGCTAGATTGATAGTTTGTTTTAAGAATTACTTGACGATATAAAATACCATTATAATATTGGTCATTAACATCTGTTTTACCTGCTGGATGAAAGACACCAATTTCAAAATCAATTGAGTTAAGAGCTGGTGGTTTCCATTTATATGTACGACCCCAATTACTTGAATCACTGAAATTATCAACCACATGACCAATATAATCTTGACCAACATGTAAATCACCTGGAATAAAAATAAGACCATCGACATTATAACTGAATTGATGACCAATTTCTAATTTACCACCTTGTGAAACATTTACTTGGTTTAATATTTTCTTACAAGCATCAAAAATTAAGGTATCATAGTTTGCTGCATCTAAATCATCCTTTTTCATTATGATATCACCACGGTAATATATTTTACGACCAATCATCATTGGGAATTTAATATCGACATTTGCGGAAGGTTTATTGAGATTAGTTTTAATATAATCTGTAACTTGTTTAATCACTTCATAACGTGGGTCAAAGACTTCTTTCCAGATGGGTCTGCCTTGATAGAAATAAGCATCAAAAATCATGTATAATTCTTGGTTTTCTAGGTACTCACCATCTAAAAGTGAATTGGCAATGTCAGGCATCTTCATACCGACTTTTTTGATTGTATTCGCACGATTAATAAAATAAAATTCACCTTGTGGGTCAATATATAAGAGATTACGTTCACCATCGGCTTTTTCAGTGACAAGGAAATTTTTACGAAGAGTAGGATTGGAAGAATCTAAATATTGACGGTTGTTTAATTGTTGTAAATTAAAAATTTCAACTGTTAGGGGTAGAGATGCTTTAAATATATTTTTACCCTTAATTCCAGTTAATGCCATCATAGTATTACGAACTTTATTTGTTTCAGAATTACCAATAATAAAATAACTTTTTTGAATAGCTTGTAAGTGAATACCAATGATTTCAATATATTTGACTATGATATCATGTGGTGATAGTGTCTTTTGTTGTTTTTGGTTACCTAGATATTCAACTTCGATTTCATATGTTGGTTTGTTTTCTAGAACACCTGATTTTTGTAATGTAGTATGAAAGGTAATTTGAGAACCAACATTGACTGTGAAATCAGGTTTATTTTTAATTCGTGACCACCATTCTCTGAAATTATGTTCATTATCTGGTTTAATAACAGATTCTTCTAATCTTTTTTTAATAACATCGCCAACTGACATTTTTTGTATATCACTCTTGGAGTCTTTCACAATTGAAAGGTCATTACGGAATAATCCATCAACCGACTCAAATCGAAAACTCTTTTTGTAACGGAAATATTTAGGAGTATCAACCCAGTTTTCTAATAGACTTCTAACATTTTCATCGGATTCATTAGTCTGTCTTTCTTCTTTAAGATTAAAACGAATACCATAATCTTCGATATCAACCCGACTTAATTTCCCTTTATCTTCATTAATTTTTTCTTTGTAATAATATTTGACATTTGAACCTAAATCCTTGAGACGACCATGGGCACAAAAATATTTAATAGTTTCTTTACCATAAATTGAAATACGTATATCCTTGTATTTAGAATCAGTTCTAAAAGCAATATTTAGAACTTCTTCGGCAGGGTACATTTTAAATTCTTTCTGGTTTTTAATTCTTTTAAGACACGCTACAAAATCATCATATTGAATCCCTTTTGAATTTATTAAGGCTTCTAATTCAAAATTCTTATTTTCATGCGATCTTTGAATGAGTTCTAATAAACGTTGTTTTTCATTGGTTTGTTTATTGAATTTCATTTATTTATTACTGATTACTTATATCTTACTACTTAATATTATATTATATTATTTTTCTTCATAAATCCAAGATAAAAAAATAAAAATTAAACTACTATAAATTTGATGTTTTAATTGATTTTAATTGGTTGTTGAATTATTAAAGGAAGTAATCTTATCAATAATTTCATCATACAAATCCTTTTTAGTTTTCTTAATAATTCGAAAGGTTTTATTATCAGGTCCATACTTAGTTGATTCTAGAGGTAATTTGAATTTTTCAGCAATATCTTGTAAATCCTTCAATTGATATTTAGTAATTGGAAGAATTTGGTCAGTTGTAATAGTTTTAATCTCAATTTGTTCTGCATTGGTAATCATATCATCACGTTGTTTCTTTTTCTTTTTACCATCATCAGACTTCAACATCAATTTAGTTGGATAAAGAATATTAAACTTGCTTTCTAGTTTCTTAATTTCATCTGCTTTAAAATATGAAATCTTGTTTGATAAAATAGGTAAATATGTTTGGTTATCTAGCAAAATAATTAAGGTTGGTAATTCTTCAGACCAATCGGTAGCAAAATACCCTTTCAGTTCTTTTAGTTCTAGGATAAGCACATTGATTTTATAATGATAACCAATTAGGAATTGATACTCTTTAGATTTGTCACTATCAATATGTTCAGGGAAATCATTTGAATAAATTGTACTAAGATAATCATTACCAACTGATTCTTTTGATAGACCTCGAAGAATATCATATTTTTGAATACTAAAAGTAGTTCGGATTTGGTCAGAATATTCCTTCTTCTTATTACGATGTTGTAACCAATAATTAGGTTCAGCACCTAATAGAACAGATGCTAGAAATGAATCTGGTCCTTTCATACCATAATAGTAAATCTCATTACGACGATTCACATCAATCAAATCCAAAAATTCTTGAGGTAAGTTATTAGTTTGATGTTCTTTATAATTCAGAAAAGCATACTCTAATTTAACTTTTTCATCAGTGTCATTACTTTCTGTCGCCTTAGCATCAGTCTTTTCTTTTTTAAATTGAGTGGGGTCTAGATTTGGGTCTACCCAATCATTTTCTTTAATTTTATCTTCAACCAATTGTAGATAATTCTTAGAAAAATTCGAAGATTGTTCAAATAAAGGGTTATAATGTTCTAATTTAAAGGTTTGTTCTCCTTCAAAAGAAGATAGAGCTTTACAAATTTCATTGCAACTAAGCATTTTATGATTTAGATTTAGGTATTCTTTATATTTATAAATTGTTTATTCTTAAACTATTTCAATTTTTTTCGGATATCAGAAACATTTTATTGAAACCTTTAATATCATCTGATTGACAATTCATAATCTCACGAATAGCATCTCTTTGGTCTAAATCCTTTTGTAATTGAGATTTATTAACTATACAAAATTCAATAAATTTAGTTATTTCCCTTAATGTTTCAGGTTTAATTTTATTTAATGCAATAAAAACACCATTCTCATTACATGTATAATCATCCCCATTTTTATCAATAATTTTAAAGATTTCGATATGTTCCGCCTTATGTAATAATTTAGATTGTTCCATTATAAATTGATATTCTGGGTTATGTTCGAAGGGTGTGATAATTTTGTTATAATCAAATTGAAATGTAGGACTTGAACTTTTAGGACTATCATCTTTATTTGTTGAGAAAAAAGCATCGAGATTCTTCAATTTATTGTCTTTATCATCCATGTTTTGAATTTTATATAATCAAATAAAATAAAATGGCTATTCGTTCGCATCTATAAAAAAATTGATTCATTTATTTGACTATCGTGATATCAAATAACAAATATGAATAATATGACTGAAATTAGTAATCAGGATTTACAGATACAAATTGGTGAACATTTAGCCGATGGTATTAGACAATTACATCAAAAATTAGATAATATGCTTATGGCTTTTTGCAATCTAGAAATGAAAGTAGAATATATTTTTCAAAAAGTAGAAAATATGAATATGAATACGAATAAAAATCAAGATGATTCATTTGATACAGATTCAAAACGTAAAATTTCCGAAATCAAAAAAGAAAGAGATTTTCAACGGCTTCTAGAAAAAGAAAAAAAATTATGGGAAAAAGAATATATGGAACAAGAACAACAACTTTTACTTGCTCGTCAGGAATGGGAAGAAAATCAAATGCAACTTGATAAAATTAATTCATCTTACTTATCTTAACTTAATCTAGAAACCCACTTTATCATATAAAGTTTTTGAACCTTTGCTACTAACATTAATTGCTCTGTTCATAACAGTTGGTAATTTCTGTAAATCATTACGATATCCAATTGTTTGTTGAATATTAGGTAATATAATACGAATACATTCTTTATATACTTCTTCATTTAATTCGATAACTTGTTCTTTGATTTGACAAGGTAAATTTTTACCATATTGTAAATAGATGGATCTCATAATAATTTGTAAATTCATATCAGATTGACGGCTAATGACGTAACCGGTTTGATTGTATATTCTTTTAATAAGTTCTTGTTGTATTAAATCAACATTCTCACGTGAAAAATATGATTCTGTTAAAGATGAAGCAACATGAATATGTTTAACACTATCAGTAAAACACTTTTGGGGTTCTAGTGAACCTTGATATGTTTCATATGGTGAAAAATTGGTTCCAGAATATAAAATAACACGCCCATTTGCGTATTCTTCCATTTTTTTAGAAAAATCACTAAAATTTAGACTTGACATAATAGCAATTTATATTATTTAGATTTCATAAAGAAAATATTTTTTTATTTTTTTCGGTTCTCATGTAATTTTATATCCATTTCTAGATTAGAAAGAATATCAGATATTTTTTTCTCTTATTTCACTAAAATGGAAAATAAATATTGGATTATTTTTGGCATAGTATTTATTGTTCTATTATGGACAATCAGAAATAAAAATCAATCTAATTTAGAAGGTTTTGAAGACCTAGAAGAAGAAGATGCCATGATAGAAAATGCTCAAGTAAAATTAACCACACTTCTAGGATTACTTTTAGATAATCAAGGGTTTGCAAATCAAATAATTATTGATCATAAATTAACTTCTGTCAGAGACCTTGTTGAAAAAAATCGTAAAAAAATCAGTTTGAATCTAAAACCTATTCTAGATAACAACCAATATAGAATTGCCAACCGTTATCTTTTATTAAACGATATTTATTTTACAACTGGTAAAACACAAGTTGAACAAGATACTACTAAAATTATAACCTTTTCTAGACAAACTGAATTTGTAAAACCTAAAGAATTATATAAAAATACTACTGAAGAAGATACTGAATTGAACTCATTCAGAGAAAAATACCTTCTGACTAAAAATATGTATCTAGAATACCAATGGGTTTATGACAAAGTTAAAAATTATATTAATATGTATGGTCTTTCAATGGTTACAATGTCAATGGATAACATGAAAGAAATCTTTGATAAAAATTATTGGGAAGGTACCAGATATATGACCAAATCTAATTTATATGATATTCCTGCTTATACATTATTATATCTAGAAGAAACAGGTGAATTATATTATAAATTAAAAGATGATAAATGGGTTGTTTCAGAGATTGAAAAAAATAATAACATTAATCTTCTTTTGAAACAGATTAAAGACCCTATTAGAAGTTTTGATTACTGGAAAAACCTCAACAGTCAAGAAGGTACCTATTCTAGTAACACACTGCCATCAGGAGATTATTTTTGGATTCGTTCAACAAGTGCATTTGATCTTGCTAGATTATATCGTAAAATCGATGAAATTAGTCAAAATGATTTCTTTTCAATCAATCCAGTTTATGATACGTTGATTAAACTACCAGTTAATTTAGAACCTGTTTATACTCAATTACAACGTATGACATTATTCAAAAAATGGATTGAGTCCCTTTCTAGCGACCCTGAAGAACAAAAAATGTTAATCGAAAATATTATTATTGATTTGAGTCATCGTGTTATAAATATTTGTGATGATATTTCATCCTATTTAATTTTCTATCAACATGAAGATTTTGCTGAACTATACTTAGACAAATATATTAGACCTCAGGCATCTCTAAGTGATTGGTGGTCAGCAACTAATTTTGAATCAGTTCTAGTTAAAGGAACTCTTTTAGGACAATGTGTTTTACCTGCTTCATTTGGTATTAATAAAATACAAGAAGCACCACCAATTTATAAATTCATATACAATCGTAATTTATATCATACCTTTTGGCAACCTCTAGAAATTTATATTAATGACCTAGAAAAGTACTTAAATACAAAATTTAAGAGCACATTGGTTGAGGAGATTGCACCAGTTGCTAGATTTTGTATCTTTAATAACCCTTCATTAAGATTATATTTATCCAAATATGTTGCATGTAATTCAGATTCATGTAATGTGACTTTAACAAATATGAAAGAACCAGAGAGATGTGCTGCATTAAAACTAAAATACCAAGAATTAATGACTAAAAAAACCCAATTCAAATGCTTTTATCGTAGTAAAACCGATATGAATAAAGAAGGTGAAACTGAAGAGGCTAAAGTCAATCAAATGTTTGGGTTTGCTAACTTATTATTATTAAATATTATTGAATATTCATTGAAATTACATCAATGTCAAACTGAAAGAATAGAAATTAAAGACTGTCAAAGTTTATTAGACAAAATAGATACAACGGACCAAAAAGATGACCTTCGATTAGATGTTGTTGCAGTTGACAGACAATCTGATTTATATTCAAATTATGATAAACAACTAGAAGATTACTATAAAATCATTAATAACCAAGAGAAAAAACAATTGGAATCACTTAATCAATTAGCTAATATTGATGAACAAAGTAAAAAGAAATCGGTTGATATGATTTCTAAATCAGCTGATGACTTTTATTCTATTATCAACGATTTAACTAACCTTACAAAATATGGTGAACTTAAACAAAACCAGGTTGAAGAGTTTGATAATATTTTAAATGACAATATGGATTTATCTGAAAAAACTATGGGTGAATACCGTGCTAGATTAGAAAAACAAATTAGAGGTATAATACCTGAACAAAATTTAGATATGTTATCTAAAACTAAAGTTTATATGTATAATTTATATGATATCCTGACAAAAGATGGTAGAATTATGACATCGGGTATCCTGTTTATTATCATTGCATTTGGATTATATTTTATTGATATTTCATCATAGATTTAGTTTTTATTATTTTGATTAGTTTTTAGTTAATTAGTTATAATTTAAATATTACTTTCATTATAAATTATAAATTATAAAATGTATCAAGCACAACTACAAGAAATACAAAGACTAAGACAACAACAATTACAACAACAAATGTTATATCAAAGACAACAACAAGCACAACAACAACAAAATCAAATTGATATAGAACGTTCTAAACCATTATATCAACAAAGATATATCAATAATAACTATCAAGTTGTTTCAGATGATGATGAAGAGGAAGATGAAGAGGAAGATGAAGATGAAGAGATTATTGAAAAGAAAAATTATCAATTGACAACTCATTTTATAACTATTTCTAGTATAGATAGAAATTGGTTAGGTAACGACCCAAATACTACACAATATAATTTTCAACTAAAATTCTCTCCAACTGCTAATAGTATTTCAAATAGACCTTTATATTCCAATAATCCAACTATTCCAGCAACACCAACTCAAGCTTTAAATGGATTACGAGGTGATCCTAATGTTGCTGGATGGGTTAGTAGTGATGGAACAATGTATGGAGCATATCAATTTAATGAACCCTATGGTGAGATTGTAGATTATGAAAAAATTATTGAACAAGGACAAAAAGGTTTAGCACTTAATAATTCTTTTAAAAATATTGCATCGATTGAATTAGTAAGTGCAATGTTTCCAGCAGTTCAAAGAAGAATTGAATATCATCCAAGCTTGATTGAAAATTCAGTGGAAGAAACATATTATTCAATGGAAATCGAAGAAGTTAGAGATGTTATGGAAGGTACATCACGTGATTTACAAAATTCATTTGCTATTTTAACACCTGCTATTAGAATTTATGATATTTCTAGTCCTTCATCAAAATCAATTGAATATAAAGTCTCAGGAACATGGTCTAAACAATTTAACCCAACTCCTCTAGGTTCTTTAACTAATCTATCAATTCAAATTAAAAAACCATCTGGTGATCTTGTTACTAATATGAATGATACCCTAGATGTGAAGTTTATTTATCAATATACTGAAGCAACACCTATGGATACTAGAGCAGATGTCCTAGTTATAGAAACCACTGAATATTTTTCTGACCAAGAATATAAACCAACTGATACAATTATATTAAGAAATTATAGTCATTATGCTAGCATGACACAAAACTGTCAAAACTTCAATGAATTTATGAATCGTAAGAAAGGTCATAAAATACTTGCAACTAGTAATGATGACCCTGCAAAATTTCTTAAGAATCGTATTCATATTGCTAGACCGGCATATCTAGATAAAATGACAGGTGGATTAACTGAAGAATCATGGTATACAACATTCAAAAATACAGTTCTGGATGATGATTCTTCAATTGGTGATATTACAACTTTTGATACTGGAAGATTAATTAATATGGATTTACAAAATATCTATTTCTTTAAAATCACAACAAAAGAACAAAGTATGTCTTTTGAAACTGAAAGAGTTTAAAATAAAAATTGAATTTTTAATAGCTTTTATTTTATGATTATTATTATCAATATCAATAATATGAATTCAGATTTACAAGTTTCTAATTGTACATGGAAAGTACAAGATTTATATCAATTAGTCAAAAATAATCAAATTAAAAAACCTAAATTTCAACGAAAAAAGAAATGGATGGAATTACCATATGATAAAGATGGTATTAATCATAATAAACCAAATTATCAAGAATATATTGATTTCTTATTTAGAACAAAAAATACAATTAATCCTATTTCTTTTGGTGAAAGAATATCAGATGGTGTTTTAATTTACGATAATATTGATGGAAATAATCGCATTAATGCAATTGTTACATTTATTGATAGTCCTTTCATTGTTTATCCTATATATTTGTACAATTTGAATCAAATTATCAAAAGTTTAGATTCTATAAACCTAGAATTACAAACTAAAAGAATTGAATTCTTTAAACAGTTAACATATGATGATATTTACGATTATCGAAGAATTAGTGATTTATATAAAAATAAAAATAATGAAGATGCAAAGTCATTATTCAAAGGTTTGAAAGAAGAAGATATTGAAGTGATTCATGAAAAACTTGATGAAATTAGAAGTAAATTATGTTTTGGTAATAATGGTCGTTTTACTAATGAAGTTAATATCAATATTAATTTATTTAAAAATGCTAGTTTTAAAAATTTATGTAAAATTTTTGAAGATATTAATCGACATAATAATAGTCTAACTAAATCAGAACTATTAGCATCTATGTTATTTCATCAAACAAATTATAATATTGTTAATATGGATAACAATTTACAAATTCGTAAAGAGATTAAAAGATATTATGAAGAACGTGATAGTAATGAAGTTTTATTAGGATATAGACCAATTGAAGATTCGGAAGATATTAATAAATTTGAATTGAATGCTTTTGATATTATTGTCGGATTACAAAATTATTGTTACCACAAATATGAAAATATTATTCCTCAGTATGAACCATCAGATATTTCATTATATTTTAAACTATATGAACATTTATATAAAAAAGATAAAGATTCTGAATTAGACCCATATAATAATATGGTTTTTAACAATCAAAATATGAATGATTTTATTGAAACTGTTTTAAAAACATGTGATTTCTTGAATGAATGTATTAATGAAAAAATGTTATCAAAGAAAATAGATGAAACATTATTTAATAAGAATGGTCAACGAAAATCTTTAATCCTTAAAAAAAATAATTTATTGATTATTATGGTATCAATTATTCATAGTTTTAAAAATAATATTGATTGTGATAGCATTTCAAATTCTGTTATCAAATGTATTATTTATCATATGTTGATGAAAGAAATTGATAGAAAAAAAGATGAACATTTACCTTATCTACAATTAGATATTCTACAATATCATGCTGGTGGTAGTGTAATTGATTATAAAGCAAATGAAATTAAATTAGACCCTTTCTTAATTTCAAATAAAATTACTAAAGATGTTATGAAAAATGTCCTGAAAAGTATTATGAATGAAGTACATAAACCTGTTAAATGTAATGATAAACCTAGACGACGCAAACTACAATTTATTGATAAATGTCTGATGTCATATTATTATAAAGAATGTGTCTCAAATAATTATCTTACTAATGAATTTTCAATTGAACATATTGTACCGTATAGTATGACATGGAATAATGAAGAACAAATTGATATTAATCGTATTGGAAATTTAGTTCCTATCATTAAATCAATGAATAATCAAAGAAAAAATTCACATATTCAATATTATACAAAAACAAACCCAACTTACACTTCTTTCATCAAAAGTATTCCTTCAATAAAAGAATACGATACTATCATTAAAGATACCCAAATTATTAATATTAATAATTATAATAAAATGTGTGAGAAGAATGAAAAATTATATATTGACAATTTTCTAAACATGATGTTTCAATAAAAAATAAAAAATATTTAATTTAATAATAATAATTAATCTAATTTATTTAGTTTTTTTTATCATCAACCTTCTTTTTAGTTTTCTTAACTACAACTTCTTCTTCTTCCACTTCATCATCATCTTCTACTTCTACTTTAGCTTTAGTTGTTTTAGATGCTTTAGGTGAAGTCTTAGATTTAGTTGGTTTAGTTGCTTTAGCGGTTTTAGAGGTTTTAGTAGGTTTAATATCTTCACCATCACCACCTTCTTTACCCCATGCAAATTCTTTAGCTAATTCTGCATCAAATTCTTTAGTATCTTTAGCATATTGAATTTCAAATTCCTTAAGGTCTTCTTCCCAAAGATCAAGACCGTTTTTCTTTTTAAGAATATTGTATTTATCATTCAATTCTTTCATTTCTGCTAGGAGTTCTTCAACACGTTCCTTTGTTAGAGAATAAATTTTCATACCAAGTAAATAATCATAATCAGCAGATTCTTGATCTTCTTCAGCAATTTCATCAAGTTGAACAAGAGCTTTGTTAACCATTTTAGGATATTTGAGTTTCTCGAGTTGTGCAGCAATTTGAATCTTGCTGTAACTCTTCTTCTTTTCAGGTTCAAAGATTACAATACGACCTTCAATCACATCTTGAACGAATTTTGCTTTAACATTAGCCATGTCAGCATCAATCTTATAATCTTTAAGAAGCATTTTACGACGTTTATCATAGAATTCAGCACGGATTGCATAAAATTCCTTGAAAATATCATTGATTGAATTGTAGATTTCAATGCTACCATTACGATCACGTAGAACCATTTTACCAGGAAACGAAAGAGTTGTACCTAGTTTAAGATTCTTTTCAAAAGTTGTCAGACCATCTTTATCAGGAGTCGCTGAATCAACCAAACATTGACAAAGTGTATCTTTCTCAAAGAAGAGTGTAAAATCTACTTTGTTACCACCAGAGTTGTTACGGAAGTCTTTAAGTTTATAAAGCGATGAACCACCACGTTTAGTAGGACTAGTTTTACCTTCTTTGTCTTTCTTAGGTGTTTTAACAATTAAAAGTTCAGTTAGAAATTCCTTGTATGCATTAGTTGAAATACCAATCGGTAGTTCAGTAATATGAAGTGTATCATCTGTAGTGTTAGCCGAATAACGACCTTTCACAACATAACGATTCTCGCCAATCTTTTTAATTGCACTATTACGAGAAAACCCACGATACCATGGTACCATTTCTTCGATATCTTCATTTTTCATCATATGACGAATATTACGAATAATATCAGTTGGATTGAATGGAGGTAAACCAGTTGAGAAACCAGTACCAATACCAATTGTGCCATTAATCAAACAGATTGGAAGAATTGGAATATACCATTCAGGTTCAATAAAATCACCATCATCATCCTTAAGTTTAGTAAGGAGTTTAGTATCAAGAGGATTGAATAGATGTGTCGTAATATCAGAAAGTTTGGTAAAGATATAACGAGGAGAAGCGTTGTCTTGTCCATTCATGAGACGAGACCCAAACTGACCAACTGGTTCAAAGAGGTTAATATTGTTGCTACCAATAAAGTTTTGAGCCATATTAACAATTGTTCCATGAAGACTAACTTCACCGTGATGATAGCCAGTTGTCTCAGCTACTGCCGAACCAAATTGGGCAACCTTCATTTCATTCTTAAGATTACGTTTTTCAAATGCACAGAAAAGTACCTTACGTTGAGATGGTTTTAGACCGTCGCAAAGACATGAGATAGACCGAACATTGTCATAATTCGAGAAATGAATAAATTCCTTATTGATAAAATCAGTAATTGGAACTTTAGGGCTGAAATCAGGTTCAGCATGAGGGTTGTAATTTTTAAGCCAATCTTTACGGTCATTAACACGACTTTTAGAGAAAGCTAGTTCAAGACTACTATCCGATTTTTCATCCCATTCATAACAAGTCAAATGTTTTGTGATATTCGAAAAATATTCACGTGCTTCCTTGTCAACTGAGGTACCTAACCCTTTGTAGTATTTGATTTTCCAACCTTTACCACCTTCATTACTTTCAACCCATTTATCAAATTCTTGTGAAGAATAGAAAGCTTTATTTTTATTACCTTTAGTTGCTTTAACAATTGGAGTAACAAAACTAGCCGAAAACCCTTCTAATTTATCAAGACCGAGAGATTTAAGATAGTTAAGGACTAAACCTTTAATATGAGCGCCATCTAAATCTTGGTCAGTCATAATCATAATCCGACCATAACGCAGTTTTTGACCTTCTACGTATTTCTTTCCATTAATGCCTAGAATTTGGCGAATATTGGAAATTTCTTCGTTGGTTTTCAACTGTTGTGCGGTTGCTTCGGAAACATTCAGAAGTTTACCACGAATTGGAAAAACACCATAACGATCACGATTAGGAAGTGCCTTCATTACCAATGTTTTGGCTGAATCTCCCTCCGTAATAATAAGAACACAATCTTGCCAATGTTTAGTATCAGCATCATTTGCATCTTCTAGTTTAGGAATGCTAGAGAGAATAGTACGACGGTCAGTCTTTGTTTTCGGAATCGAAATATCTTCCGTTGCTTTTCCAAACTTAATCGAATTCTCAATAATACTTGTTTTATAAACATCATCAATAAATTTATCAGAAATATCACACTTAGGGAAAAGATCACGAATCTGTGTTGTCAGTTCTTCTTTGATTTGCCCACTAAATTCAGGACTATCAATCGTACAATTGACGAAAATCATCATGTTGTAACGTAGTACACTTTCCTTAAGAGGGTCAATCTTCTTCTTTTTGAGTCGTTCATTAATTCCGGTAAATAGTTGATTAAAGACATGTTGAATATGTCGTCCACCTTTGATAGTACGTGCACCATTGACGAATGAAATTTGTTTACCAGTTAGTTCTGTCGAAAAGTTAGGTGCAACAGCAACCTCCCAATTAGGCGAGAATTTCTTATAGATAATCTCTTTACGATTATCAGCTGGGAAATGCATCATCACATAATCTTCAAAATCATTGACACGAATAATACAACCATTGAAGAAAACACTGACTTTTTTATCAGTGCACCCAGCAACATCATAAGCACGAGCTTTAATTACTTGAAGAAAGTCATCAGTGATACCATCAATCTTAAAACGCTTAAAATCAGGACGAAACTTGATTTGTGTATAAGGGTCTTGTGAATGATTTTCAGTAATGATTGGTTTTTCAGAGACTTTCATGTTATCACGATAGGTTTGAACATATTTCTTTTTATTAAAATGGTCAATGGTTTCAACCGTAAATTCAGTACTATAAATATTAGCCAACTTGGCACCATAGCCATTTTTACCCCCAACAAATCGACGAACACCTTCTTTGTAATTCGAAGAAGTTAGAAGATAACCAAAAATCATATCAGGAATATAGAGATTTTCGGTTTGATGTTTACGAATTGGAATACCATTACCATCATTACGGACAGTAATGTACCCAGATTTTTGGTCAACTGAAATCCAGATATTAGAAACAGGGACATCCTTTTTCTTAGCATGTTCTGCACCTTCATCTAGACTAGTATTTAATCGAACATATTGATCACGTGCATTGACAATAACTTCATCAACAATTTTAAAAAGACCTTGAACGTATTCTAGTTGTTTATAAACCATACAAAGATTACCATTTTCATCTTCATCAGGAACATAGAGAAACTCTTTAATTGGACTAATTGAACCAATATAACTGTCAGGACGGGTAAGAATATGATTATGTAAATCAGTTTTATCATAGACTTCAGTGATAGTAGATTCAGTTGAGACTTGTTTTTTAGACATGATGGTAATTAATGATAATTATATTTCATAATTTAATCTTATTTTAAATTCAATTTTATTTTGTTTTATTTTTTCTTATTTTTAGAATAAATAATAATGTCCTTAAAGAAATGTGAACAGGATTTGTTCAAGATTTTTTTAATTTTTATTACTAGGATAGAGAAAGAATCAGTTATTAAAGAATTAGAAAAACGAAAAGATGAATTAGGTATTAAAGGAAGTGTGAGAATATTTTATAAAAAATTTGAACCACATGTTATACCTCTAGGAGAAGTTTATATGTTCCTATTAAATAAAAAAATAAAGACAAGAACATTTAAAAAAACAAAACAATCAAAAAAATCGAAACAATCAAAAAAATCGAAATCTAATAAATCTAAAGGTGGTTTTTTGTTTATGTTAACGGATAAAGGGAAAGAACCTATTACAGGCGATGATGTAAAAGAAGTGATTAAAAAATATAGTAAAGTTCTAGGTCATTTATATTACACTAGATATGGTAGAGACAGCACAGTTGTCAAAGGTGAAGATGGTGAAATAAAAGCTGACCTTGCACAACCATACACTGCAATACAGGCAATTATGGGTGCATCAGTAAAGGATACTTCAGCAATTTTCACAAATCGTGGTACTGATATATTTGCAATGTTACAAGACCCTGGAGATTTAATATTTAATTTTCGCGAATATTACAATATATATAAAACATATATGAGAGCATATTATCAATCAGAAGCTCTTAAAGACCCTGAATTAAAAAGACAACTAGAAATTGCCACCCGTTTAGGTAAAGGTCCACCAAAAGAACCTGATTTAAAAGCTAAATTTTTAGCTTTTGTTGGTGCTGATACAAGAAGTACTTATAATTTAACAGACATGAAAAAAAATGAATTGTCAAAATATGCTAGAAGAGGTATGGTTAGATTTGGTAATGAAAATGAATCGGAAACTAATAATGAAACAAATACAGGTTAAAATATTTTTTTCTTTAATTCTATTAAAATGGAAATCAACGAAACATTAGTAATAACATTTTTAGTTATTGTCATATTAATTCTTTTATTTTCTAAAATTACAGTTGGAACAGGTAATAGCGATGAATCACAAGCTATCGAAAATAAAATTAAAGAAATGGAAAGTAAATTAGTGGCTGCTAAAAATTCAACACCTCAAAAATTTGATGCTAGAGGTAGTGAATTATTATCACCTGAATTTAAAAAACAACTCGATGAAATCGAAAGTAAATTCTACTATAACAATTGTAGTGGTAAAAAACTATAAATTTTGAATTTTAAATTTTCTAAAAAAATAATATAGTAATATAATAAATATAATACTATGTCTATAAACCCTAATTCAGATTTTGTATATGTGGTAAATGATAGTACAACTCCGCAACTTACTACTTTAATATCAGATTTAAATTCTTTAGCAACTAATCTTAATAATAAATATATTGCTACTATTGACAAAATTCAAAATGATATTTACACACACCAATCTGATGATAAGACACTCAAGCAACTTTATAATAATACTAAACAAAATAGAACTCAAAGAGAATATAATCAATTATTAGAAAAAAATAAACAACAAAATGATATGATTAATGATTTAGCCGGTTCAATAAGTAAGATAAATATTACTCAACAAGAAATTTTGGACAAGAAACCTTTTAATAACGTCAGATCATTTCATGGTCAAAATCTAGTTCTTACACCAGTTAATGATAGTTATTTAATTAATGTTAATAATAACTGCTTAAATGTCGACCAAAATAATACATTTTCACTTAAACCATGTAATAATAAATCATCACAACAATTATTTAAAATAAATAATATTTATGATGAAGCTAGTTATTTTGCACAATATGGTAGTCATCCAACTCCAGATGATATTAAAAACTTTCCATACAGTGTAGTTAAATCGAATATTAATAATTATTGTTTAATCGATAATAATGGAACAGGTATTTCAGTTGGGGAATGTGCTAATATGGAAGGACAAAAATGGAGAGGTATGAGACAAAATGATATTTCATGTCGAAAATAAATTTACTTTTTTTTCATTATTTTCTCTAATAATATCAAGTAATCAAGATAATGAAAACTCAAATCATTTTGATAGCCATAATATCAATTGGTATATATATATATTTAAATTCATTTTTAAATGAGAAATTTACAGATGCTGATAAATATTTAGAAAATTCAATTAGAGATTCTTTAAGTAAATCATTACAAACCTTAGATACAATCGATATTATTAAACCTATTAATCGTGAAACAGTTTATGAACAGACTCTTCAAAAAATTAATGCAGAAAATGACCTAAAAGATAAACTATATAATGATAGAGAATCCATACAATCTGCAGATATTGCTGCTATTAAGAGTCAAATTAATGGATTGATGGGTGAAAGTATTATATTAGTACCAGAAAAAGTCCTTAAAGTTAATTCTATTAAATCTCTGCAAAATTCGCAACCTTTAAATGTCAATCAATTAGATAATGGAAAATTTATGATTAATGTTAATGGTCAATGTTTAAAATCAACTGGTTTAAATAGAACAACTCTTAAATCATGTAATCAAGATGATCCATCACAATATTTTGAATTAAATGTAATTTATAATAAAGATGAATATAAAAATAGTGTTGGTGATAGTCCTTTAATTAATAACCCAATATTTAAATACCCTTTTTCAATTGTTAAATCATCTGCAAATGGTAATTGTTTGACTAATAAAGATAGTGTTTTATCAACTAGACCTTGTGAACCAAATATTTCACAACAATGGAAAAACTCAAATGATCCAATTGTTTGCACATATGAATCAGTATAAATTCTTATTTTTATAAATTAAATTTCTCTTCATTAATTAAAAGTTAAATGAAAAAAATAATTATTATTATAATAACACTTTTTGTTATTGGTTTATTACTATATTTAACATTATTTGCAAATAAAAATAAAAATCTAGAAACTTTTGCGGTATCAACATGCAGTAATGATACTTCTTGCTCTACAGATTCCACAAGTCTAGTAGGATTAATGTCAAATCCTATGGTTGACCGTAATGGTACCAATGTTATAGTCTCACCTACTACTCAAAGCAATATGAATGTTGCTATTAAATCACCTGGTTGTGGATGTTGGAGTGGTTCTACCGATGATAACCTAAAAGGTATGTCTTTAATAGTCAATTTAAATAAACTAACTAAAGTTCATTATGTCATTACTCAAGGTATAAAATTTTTTAAATTATATTATAGTACAACTGATAATGACCCTAGTTCATATGATGAAATATTATATCGTGATAGAGATTCTGTAGCAGATGAATCATCATCTATTTATTTTATCACAAATAGCCATGAAAATATAACACAATTTGGTAATTTATCCAATATTGATGGACAACCTATTTTTGCTAAATATATTAAATTGGTTCCTGTAACTGCTTCGGCTGCTGGTATTGATACAACTTCTTCTCCGCAACAATCAAATGACACAATTGGTGCGAATGGTGTCAAAATAGAAGTCATGGGGATGCCAAATGATGCCAAACAAACTATTGAAGGAGATTCTTTAATTGGAATCTCTAAATTGTATGATATTGAAGGTACACTACTTAATGGTAAAAATTGGATTGCTGATAAAGATAATAAAGACCTCAAATTAAGAATTGTTTTTGAAGAAGATGGTGTCATAGTTCCAAAGACTATCTATAGTATTATATTTAAATCTGGTAATAATAGCACTACTACAAAACAATGGGTCAAGGAATTTTCAATTACCTATTCACATAAACAATCTAAATTAAGTGATACTATCTATTATATTAAAGGTAATACCAATTGTGGCAATAATGTTTTTCAATATTATCTTGAAACACCAGTTGTCGCAACTGAATTAGTTATTAAACCTACAAAATTAAATAAACCACATGGAAGAGGTACTGAAGCATCAATGGAAATTATTGATATTATGGGGTCACAAATTAATAAAATACAAGAACAAGTTAGTCTAGAAAAAACAAAAAAACAATATTGTTCATCTAATGAAGATGATATAAATTCTG
>JACCDO011609082.1_pt1 | contig 23019 bp, 23 predicted proteins | sample 7446101 | NCBI WGS metagenome assembly JACCDO01 (sample SAMN15323440, study PRJNA562643) | freshwater metagenome | isolation source: river surface water | place: USA:Blue River Watershed | collected 2017-08-16
AGAGTTTCTTTAGAAACTATCCTTCGATTTTACCAGAGAAGATTTGTTGCTTGTAAATCGCTTTCAATACCTCGAAACGACGTTTTACAGATGGCTTTACAAATGCTTGACGAGCACGTAAGTTTACTAAAGTCTTGCTTTTTTCAAACTTCTTCTTGTACTTCTTAAGGGCCTTGTCAATGTTCTCGCAGTCTTTTGAATCAATAATTAACATAATATATACCTCCTCAGGCGTTTTTAATTTGGATGGCAAAGATAAGGGTAGAATTTAAAATTCCAAATTTTTGCCCCTATTTATGGGAAGAAATCTATTTTTTGCTCGATTTAACCTGGTTTAATCCATAATCCCCTTCCCTTTTAGGGCACCAGAAATGGCTTGATCCATCACACGCTCTGCAAAAGGTCTCGTTAATTCATTTAAATCGGCTGTTTTGTTTTGGATCAAATCCTTGTCCTCCATTGTGATAGCCAACTGTAAAGCCTGCATTGCTTCTGCGGTTTGCATTAATTCCTCTTTAGATAGCAAAGAAATATTTTTAGACATAAACTTTTCAGTAACAGACAATATTTGTTCTGCCTCAGTTCTTGCTTCTACCAATGCCCTTGACGCTATATCTTCTTTTGCATGAGTGATACTATCTAATAATCTTTGTTCCACTTCCTCGTCTGTTAAACCATACTGAGGCTTGATCTCGATACTTTGTGTTAAACCAGTTCTTAATTCTTTTGCACGCACTTGTAGTATACCATCTGCATTAATTAAAAACTGGACATCTACTTTTGGCAAACCTGCAGGCATTGAGGGTATGCCCGACAAAGTAAACTCCCCTAGTTTTCTGTTATTCTTCACTAAATCTCTTTCACCTTGATAAATGGCTATTTGAATACCTGATTGACCATCTTTTTGTGTGGTATATTGTCTTCCAGCTTGTGTTGGAATTTTTGAATTTCTTGGCAACAATACATCCATCAAACCGCCCATTGTTTCAATTCCTAAACTCAAGGGCGTAATATCCAATAATAACATGGATTGATTATTCCCTGCTAAAATATCTGCTTGAACTGCAGCACCTAGAGCAACAACTTCATCTGGATTCACTGAATCATTTACTGCTTGATTGAAATAAGTAGACACTGTATTTTTTACATAAGGTACTCTAGTACTTCCTCCAACCATTAAAACCGTATTAATATCAGACACCTTCAAACCCGCGTCCTTCATTGCTTTTGCACAACAGTCCATTGTCCTATCAACAATTGGAGCAATTAATTTTTCAAATATTTCTTTTGTAATCATTAATTTTTCTCCAGCAAAATCTGCTTCAAAACTTGCAGCATTTGACAACGCAATTTTTGCTTTTTCTGCAGCTAATCTTAACTGTTGTTTTAATGATTTTTGATTCTCTAAAGAATCTATTTTCATCTGACCCATCCAGTATTCAATGATGGCTCTATCTAAATCATCTCCTCCTAAATAAGTATCTCCATTCGTGCTCAATACTTCGAATACACCTCCACTAATTTTTAAAATAGATATATCAAATGTGCCCCCTCCTAAATCATAGACAGCGATTGTTTTTTCTTCCGCTGGATCTAAACCTAAACCATACGCCAAACTAGCAGCAGTAGGTTCATTGATAATTCTTAAGACATCTAATCCTGCAAGTTTCCCCGCATCTCTAGTTGCTTGTCTTTGTGTGTCATTAAAATACGCTGGCACTGTAATAACTGCTTTTGTTACCGGCGTTTTTAAAATATGTTCTGCACGATTTTTTAAAGCGGTTAAAATATGTCCACTTAATTCAATGGGAGAATAAAACTGATTGCCTACTTGAACTTTAACTAAGCTATCTGTGTTGTCATCAATTACTTTATAAGCAAAAAAATCCTGATGGGTTTGAATGTCTTTATAACTCTTCCCCATCAATCGCTTTGCGCTAAAAATTGTATTCGCTGGATCTGTTTCTAAATATGGTTTTGCAGCTGCGCCTACTTCTACATTGCCAAAACTATCAAAATGCACCACACTTGGCACAATGCTACTTCCATCAAATTCTTTAAGTGCTGTAGGTAACTTGGTTTCAGGATGAATGATTGCGACCAAACTATTTGTTGTCCCAAGGTCAATCCCCACAATCATTTCGGGTTGTTGTAAACTACCAGTTGCAATATTGATGCCGATCTTAGCCATTTAAAAAATTTTACAAATGTACAAGCTATCCCTAGTTTTAGGGTTGCGATTTTAGGAATGATTTGTCTTTGTTGAGGATACCAAAGTTGTCTTAGAGAAAGTATCATGTAAGGGTTTGCCGTTCCATGCCATACCAAACATGGACACCATACTTGTTCGAACCATTGCCCTGATAATGAATTGCCATAAGGATGGACGACGACCTTCCAAATTCACCACTTTTGTTTTGGTCATCCATTTTGCAGGAGTACGTTGAAATAAAAATTCAAAAAGAAAAATATAAGCTAGGTAAAAAAGAAAGAAAAATTCACCAAATCGAATAGGCGGATACCCGTAAAAAAACACATTAAAATTGTACCATCGATATGCTATAAAGCTTACAATAAAGATAAATAAGCTGTCTAAAAAGAAGTGGGCAATCCTAGTTCCCTCCCCTTGAATTTGATTTGTTGGCTGCATGATGCAAAATTATTGCTTTTTGTTAGTTATTTTTGCCGAAAGTGACCCACTATGACATTGATCCAAGAATTAAGATGGAGAGGTATGATTCAAGATATTATGCCAGGTACAGAAGAATTGTTCGAAAAAGAGCAGGTATCCGGCTATATTGGCTTTGACCCTACTTCTGATAGCTTACATATTGGAAGCCTTGTGCCTATTTTATTATTGGTTCATCTACAAAAAGCGGGACACAAACCTTATGCATTAGTAGGTGGCGCAACAGGTATGGTGGGCGATCCTAGTGGAAAAAGTGAAGAGCGTAATTTATTAAGTGAGGAGACTTTAGCCCATAATATTGCTGGTGTTCAAAAGCAATTAGCACATTTCTTAAACTTTGACGGCAAGCAATCTAATGCTGCCGAGATGGTTAATAACTATGATTGGTTTAAAGATTTTAATTTTTTAACATTCATTAGAGAAGTTGGGAAACATATCACTGTCAACTATATGATGGCTAAAGACAGTGTGAAAAAAAGAATTGAAGGTGATACTGGAATGAGTTTTACGGAATTTACTTATCAATTAATTCAAGGATACGATTTCTACTGGTTATATAAAAACAAAAACTGTAAAGTACAGATGGGTGGTAGTGACCAATGGGGTAATATCACCACTGGTACTGAATTAATTCGTCGAAAAATTGGCGGAGAAGCTTATGCATTTACCTGTCCTTTGATTAAAAAAGCGGATGGTGGTAAATTCGGAAAAACAGAGAAAGGAAATATCTGGTTAGACGCGACAAAAACTTCACCTTATCAGTTTTATCAATTCTGGTTAAATGCAAGTGACGAAGATGCTACAAGTTGGATTAAGATTTTCACTTTATTAGAGCCTTCAAAAATTGATGCCTTGATTGCAGAACATGCAGTTGCACCTCAACAAAGAATTTTACAAAAAGCATTAGCTGCAGCGTTAACTAAATTTGTACATAGTGAAGCAGATTTAAAATTTGCAATTGAAGCAACAGAAATTTTATTTGGCAACGCTACAACCGAAGTATTACAATCTTTAAACGAAGCACAACTATTACAAGTAATGGAAGGTGTTCCTAAAGTAACAATTGCTTTATCTGCACTTAAAGATGGATATGATTTAATTAATTTATTAGCAGATACGGCTATTTTCCCAAGCAAGGGAGAAGCACGTAAGATGTGGCAAGGAGGTGGTTTAGGATTGAATAAAGAAAAGATAAGTCCTGAAACTACACAACTTACAGCTGCTAATTTATTGCAAGGAAAGTACTTATTAATTCAAAAAGGAAAGAAGAATTACTACTTAGTGATTGCTGAATAAGCGCATCCTTTTTATTTGATTGCTCCCCAAACCGCATCTGCCACTAACTGATTGCCTGCATCATTCAAATGCACTCGATCATAAGTAAGGATTCCTTTATCTGCATTTTTAGCATTATTTTTTGTGCTGTAGTCCAAGAATAATTTTCTGCAATCAACTAATGCAATCTGCTTTTCTGCAGCGTATTTTCGGATCCAATTAGAGTACAAGTTCAACTCCCCATCTTGTGGATTGGACTGGTCAAATCGCTCTCCTATGACCGCTGGTGTAACCAAGACTACTTTAGCACCTTTGGATTGAATTTTTTTGACAACTGCATCATAGAATAACCCAAATTTATCATAGTCTGTCCCTGTACCCATCATAGATTTGTGCCACACATCGTTCACCCCGACCCAAATGACCACCACATTGGGCTCCTTATTAAGCACATCTTTATCCATTCTTAAAAAGAGGTCATAAATTTTATTCCCTCCAATTCCTGCCCCTATTAATTCATATTGATTCGCTTGGCCATTATTGGTAATCTTACTATTTAATAGATCGATATACCCTCCTTTTTTGATGCCTAGTTCAGTGATTGAATCCCCAAAAAAAACAATCCTTTTTTTGCCTTCTTGGATAAAAGACAAAAAAACAAAACTGGCAATAATCACTAGATATGGGATGATTTTAAAACGCATAGGACGGTTGTTTAATTTTTTATATAAAAAATCTAGGTTTAAGTTAAGCCAATTTGAAGATATTGCTAAGTTAAGCCAACAAAAATTTGGAAGTTTTTGTGTCTACCCCTATTTTTGCAATCCATTCTAAGAATGGCTAGAGGATTGCCTGATTGTGTAACGGTAGCACGACTGTTTTTGGTGCAGTTTGTCTTGGTTCGAATCCAGGTCAGGCAACCAAAGAAAAGGCCTTAACGAAAGTTGAGGCCTTTTTCATGTTCTTAGGTGAAGTATAGTACGAAGAGCACTGAGCGAAGCGAAGTCAATGGAGCGACAAAACAAAATCAAGCTTGCTTGAATTTTGGATTGGAACGACATTGAAAAAGTTGCAACGCAACTTGCTCGAAGTACAATACAAGAATTTAAAATTGGGCATAAAACAACCGAAATTTCAAAGGACTTTTTATGTTGGGATTTTCCAAAAAAATTGGAAGACCGAGCAAAGCGAGGTCAATCCATTTTTATGTTGGGATTTTCCAAAAAAATTGGAAGGCCGAGCAAAGCGAGGTCAATCCAATTTTATATATCTTTAAAATATGAAGACTTCTTTTAAACTATTATCTAGTTATTTAATTGCATTATGTATTAGTATTTCATTGGCAATATTAGATAGTGATCCAATTTTTAGCTTTTTATCTTTGGTTATAGACATTTTAATTATGTCTATTTTAATTTGGGGATTGGGAGTTGGATTGGTTGCATTTACCTATGGACTAAGATTACTTCTTCTAAAAAAGTGGATTTAATAAGCCCATGAACCGCATTCATAAACTAGATGGTCTCCGTGGGCTATTCGCGCTATTTGTTGTTTTATTCCATTTCAACAGAAACAATGCACCACAGTTTATTGTAAATAATTTTTTTGTACGCGAGTCTTATATTTTTGTAGATTTTTTCTTTATACTAAGCGGATACGTGATTACATTAACCTATAATGATAGGCTGAATTATATAAAAGATTTATGGCCATTCATTAAAAAGAGACTTATTCGTTTGTATCCCCTTTTGTTTTTTTCTACCTTGATGTATTGGGGTTTTGTTCATCCTCAACTAAATAGTAAAAACATATTACTTGCATTGGATACGTTATTTTTAACAAACGCAACCCCCCTTCTTGGATCAGATATTGGAATGAACTACCCTTCTTGGTCAATATCAAGCGAGATGATCTCCTATGTTGTATTTGGGCTAAGCTCTATGATCGCAATTCAAAAAAGAAAACCATCTATAATTGGATTCATTACGATTAGCTGCTTTTTAATTTTAGCTTTACAACGAAACTATTTTCAAACTGGCGAATTTGGCTTTCTGAGAGGCTTGGCTTGCTTCAACCTTGGGTATTTTATTTATTTTTTTGCTGATAGAAAAATAAATACTCCCAATGTACTTGAATGGACGATCCCTTTGTTTATTGTAGCAATTATGTATTACAACAATCATGCAAATTTGACCTCTTCTATACAAATGGTTCTAATTCAATTTTTAATCCCTTTAACTTTTGCCATTAGTATCTTTTTATTGATTAATACCAATGGCCTATTGAGTCGCCTGCTACATACAAAACCCTTATTATTTCTGGGTAAAATCTCTTATTCGGTTTATTTAAACCACGCGTTTGTAATTGGCTTTTTTATCCCTAAACTATTTAGATGGATACATTGCACTAATGGAGAAATAAAGAAGACAATTGCTATATCTATCCTGTTACTAATCTTAATCTGCTATTCTTTGGGCACTCAATATTTTATAGAAAACAAATTGGGTAAAAGTCTATCAAGTATTTTTAAATAATGTGCCTGCTTTTTATACTAAAGCATTCATGCATTCTTTTAAAGCTTCTTCCCAATTTCGAATTGGAGAAACTAAAACAGATTCGATTTTATTGGTATTTAAAACTGAGTAATTTGGGCGCTTGGCAGGCGTTGGAAATGCAGCGGAATCAATTGGGTTCAAGGCGCAAGAAAGGCCTGCAATTTGCTTTATTTTAGCCGCAAAATCGAACCAGGTGGTCTCACCGGTATTTGCGTAATGAAAGATACCTGTAATTGACTTGCCATCATTCAGTGATTCAACAATTTGCATTGTGGCTAAAGCTAAATCTTTTGCATAAGTAGGCCTGCCTTTTTGATCCGCTACTATATTTAAACTTTCTCTTTCCTTCATTAAACGCAACATCGTTTTCACGAAATTATTCCCATGCGTACTAAATACCCAAGAGGTGCGAATTACGATTGTCTCGTCATTTGCACTTATAGCCAAAGACTCTCCAGCCGCTTTTGTTGATCCATAGTAGTTCACAGGATCTATCATTGTATCAGTCAAATAGGGTTCGGTAGCTGTTCCATTAAATACATAATCTGTTGAATACGTAATAAATGGAATTGCGCGTTCTTTACAAATGCTTGCTATTTTTTCTACAGCAACTGCATTCACAGTATAGGCCAATTCTTTTTCTGTTTCAGATTTATCTACTGCAGTATATGCTGCGGTGTTGATGATACAATCTGGGGCAATGGTCTGTACAATTTGTTCAAATGAGTCAGGTTGTGATAAATCCAATTGACTACGATCCATCAATACAAATTCAAAAGCTGGATAGGCTGCAACAAGTTGACTTAACTCCCAACCCAATTGTCCATTTGCTCCAGTAACAAGTATTTTATGAATCGACATGTTTCGTATCTATTTTGAAATAAATTCCTTTGGTAATTTAGTCCACTCGCTTGGTGGTAATGCTTTAAAGTAATCGTAGGTTTTCTTTAACCCTTCTGCACGATCTACTTTTGGTTCCCATCCCAAGATGGTTTTTGCTTTCGTAATATCCGGTTGTCTTTGCTTGGGATCATCCACCGGCAATGGCTTGTAAACGATCTTCACAGTAGAGCCTGTTAATTTCAATACCTCTTCTGCAAAATCCTTTAAGCTTATTTCATTCGGATTACCAATATTCACAGGACTTGCATAATCACTTAATAATAATCGGTAAATACCTTCTACTAAATCGTCTACATAGCAGAAGCTTCTTGTTTGTGAGCCATCTCCAAAAACCGTCATATCCTCGCCTCTTAATGCTTGACCAATAAATGCTGGTAATGCACGGCCATCATTCAGGCGCATTCTTGGACCGTAAGTATTGAAGATTCTTATAATTCTTGTCTCTACATTATGGAAGGTATGGTAAGCCATCGTGATAGATTCCATATAACGTTTTGCTTCGTCATACACCCCTCTCGGACCCACTGGATTTACATTACCCCAGTATTCCTCTGTTTGTGGATGCACCAATGGATCTCCATAAACTTCACTCGTACTTGCCACCAATATCCTTGCTCCCTTTGCTTTCGCTAAACCCAAACAATTATGCGTACCCATCGCACCTACTTTCAAAGTTTGAATCGGGATTTTTAAATAATCTATCGGACTCGCTGGTGATGCAAAATGTAAAATATAATCCAAGTCTCCTTTAATATCAATAAACTTCGTAACATCGTGATGAATGAATTCAAAATTCGGATTCGATCGCAAGTGCTCGATATTCATCAAGTCGCCCGTGATCAAATTATCCATCGCTATTACATAGTAGCCTTCTTTAATAAAACGATCACATAAATGTGATCCTAAAAATCCAGCTGCTCCAGTAATTAATATTCTTTTTTGACTCATTTTGTTTCTTGTTGATTCGTGCTTTTTAATTAGAGTCTTATTATGCTTTGTTTGATTCAGCTCTACCAATACTTTCATAATGGTATCCTAGTTCTCTCATCTTGTATACATCAAATAAATTTCTGCCGTCAAAGATGATTTTGTGTTTGATCTCTTTTTCCATGCGCTCAAAATCAGGTGTTCTAAACTCACTCCACTCTGTCGCAATAATCAAAGCTTCTGCACCTGCTAAAGCTTGATACTGATTCTCGGCATATTTGATTTTATCCCCTATCTGTGCTTTTACATTCGGCATCGCTTCTGGGTCATAAGCCGTTACCGTTGCACCTGCACTTATTAGTGCGTCAATGATACTCAATGCTGGCGCCTCTCTTATGTCATCGGTATTTGGCTTAAACGCTAGTCCCCATAATGCAAAATGCTTGCCTGCTAAGTTGCCATTGTAATATGCTTTAATCTTTTCTACTAAATGTAGTTTTTGATTCGCATTCACTTTCTCCACCGCTTTTAAAATCTCAAAAGTATAGTTTACCTCGTCAGACGACATGATTAAAGCTTGTACATCTTTAGGAAAACAAGATCCTCCATATCCAATACCTGGGAATAAAAATCTTTTTCCGATTCTTTCATCTGAACCAATCCCTCTTCTCACCATATCCACATCTGCACCCATACGCTCACATAACTGTGCAACCTCATTCATGAAAGAAATCTTTGTCGCAAGGAAGGAGTTGGCTGCGTATTTAGTTAATTCCGAACTACGCTCATCCATAAAAATCACTGGATTACCCTGTCTTACAAATGGCGCATATAAATCACTCATTAATTTCTTAGCTCTTTCCGATCTTGTTCCTACCACCACTCTATCTGGCTTCATAAAATCATCCACCGCCACGCCCTCTCTTAAAAACTCAGGGTTGCTTACTACATCATATTCACCTGTGTAGTTTTTGGCAATCGCGGCACTTACTTTATCTGCAGTTCCAACTGGCACTGTGCTCTTGTTTACGATTACTTTATAGCCTTTTAAAATCTTTCCTAAATGATCCGCTACACCCAACACATATTTTAAGTCCGCGCTACCATCTGCACCCGGAGGAGTTGGCAATGCTAAAAAAATAATCTCTGCATCCTCCACCGCTTCCTCTAACTGCGTCGTAAATTTTAAACGCTCCTCTTTGATATTTCTTAAAAAGATTTTCTCAAGTCCTGGTTCGTAAATCGTGATTTGACCAGCACTTAATTTTTCCACCTTCGCTTTATCAATATCCACACAAGTCACTTTGTTCCCCGTCTCCGCGAAACAAGTACCTGTTACTAATCCAACATATCCTGTGCCTACAACTGCTATTTTCATCTATATATTTTTAAGCACGATTAATTAAAAAAAGATTTTACACCTTCTGTAATATAATTTAATTGCTCCTCGTCCATCTCTGTATGAATTGGTAAAGAACAAACACATGGTGTTAATTGGTCTGTCACTTTTAAATCCCAATGACTTTGCGCACCTGTTGCAAACATTTTTTGCAAATGACCTGGAACAGGATAATAAATCATACACGGAATTTCTTTAGCAGCTAAATGTGCAATGAATTTTTCTCTATCAACATGCTTTAACTGCATCGTATATTGATGAAATACATGTGTACTATAATTTGCAATAGCAGGAGTTACAATCGCATCTATTCCACTAAAGGCATTGGTATAAAAATTGGCAACAGTTTGTCTAGCTTTATTATAGCTATCCAATTTTGCTAATTTGATATTTAATATAGCTGCCTGAATAGAATCCAATCTTGAATTACAACCTACTACATCATGATAATAACGTGCAGATTGTCCGTGATTGGCAATCATTGCCATTTTATCTGCCAATGCTTTATCGTTTGTAAACAAAGCACCGCCATCTCCAAATGCACCTAAATTTTTACTTGGGTAAAAAGAGGTCGCACCTATATGCCCCATGGTACCCGTTTTTTTAACAGTTCCATCTGAGAAAGTATAATCTGCTCCAATCGCTTGTGCATTATCTTCAATCACAAATAAATTATGTTGCTTGGCAATCTCTAAAATTGCTTCCATAGGTGCCGCTTGCCCATATAAATGCACTGGTACAATTGCTTTTGTTTTAGGAGTGATTGCTTTTTTCAAGCTTTCGATATCCATGCAATAAGTCACAGGATCTACATCAACAAAAACAGGTGTTAATTTTAACAACGCTACCACTTCAGTTGTAGCTATATAAGTAAAGGATGGTGTAATGACTTCATCACCTGGTTGCAAGTCCAAAGCCATCATTGCTATCTGAAGTGCATCTGTTCCATTTGCGCAAGGAATCACATGTTGAACCCCTAAATAATCGGCTAAGCTTTTTGTAAAATCCTGCACTGCTTTGCCATTAATATAGGCAGCGCTATCCAAGACAGACTGAATCGCCTGATCTACTTCTTCTTTGATGGCTAAATACTGATTTTTAGTATCGACCATTTGTATTTTTCGCATCCAATGAATTTTGCCAAAATTACAATAAAATGCCCAAAAAGGTGGAAATCCCCTTATAGTATCCCATCTTTGCAATAGCCCGTTTTTATGATACTATACAGACTATTTTTATGGCTCTATCCAGTTATTGCAAAGCTCATTAGCCCATTTAATGAGAAGGCTAAACATTGGGTCAATGGACAAGCAGCAGTTTGGGGAGAAATTGAGACTTTAAGTACTCAAATTAAGGGCCCCATTATTTGGGTACATTGTGCTTCTTATGGTGAATTTGAACAAGGTCTTCCTATTATCAAATCCCTTAAAATAAACTACCCTTCGCACCAAATTTGGGTAAGTTTTTTCTCGCCTTCTGGATACCTTCATAGAAAACAAGATGCGGAGGTGGATTTTGTAAGCTACCTCCCTTTAGACGGCCCGAAGGCAGCAGATAGATGGTTGAAATTGGTTCAACCAAAATGTATTGTTTTTATTAAATACGAATTTTGGTATTATTATTTAAAGATGGCTGCAGCAAAAAATATCCCTACCATATTAGCGTCTGCTATTTTTAGGCCTAATCAAGTTTTCTTTAAATTTTATGGGGGATTTTATCGTAAAATGCTTCAGTTATTTACAACTATATTAGTTCAAGATAAAGCTTCAGCTGAATTAGTTAGTCCATTATTAACTCCCACTCAATTAAGTATTAGTGGTGATACGCGTTTTGATCGTGTCGTAGAGATTATTGGTGCAAAAGAGACAATTGATTGGGTGAATAAATTAGCAGATAAGGAAATCATAGTGGCTGGTAGCACTTGGTCAAAAGACCATAAACTTCTTGGCACTGTGGCAAATAAATGGAATGAATTAAATTGGATAATTGTTCCACATCATGTTGATATTGCTTCTATAAATGATTGTCTTCAGTATTTTCCAAATGCTATCAGATTGTCAGATTGGGTCAACAAATCCGAAACAAAAATGGGAAAACCAATCGTATTAATTGTAGATCAAATTGGTTTGTTAAGAAACCTCTATCAATATGCTAAAATTGCCTACATAGGTGGTGGATTCACCAAAGATGGTGTTCATAATGTATTAGAAGCTGCTGCATTTGGCAAGCCAGTTATTTGGGGACCAAATGATTCGAAATTTCAGGAAGCAATTGGATTACGCAGTGCAGATGGGGGAATAAAAATAGAAGACGAGAATTCACTTAATAATGCAATTGAATCCTTATTGTCAAATAGTAAAATTTATCATAAAAGATGTGAAGCTGCAAAAGAATTTGTTCAAAAAAATGCAGGTGCCACTCAAAAAACGATTGAAAAGATTAAGCAAATCTTCGCTTAACCAATAAATCAAAAGATTTTACAACCGTAGTTGAATCGTCCCATTTATATTGTTCTCTTAAATTGGATTTTACCCAAAATTGTGCTTCTGCATAAATTTTAAATCCGTTGATAGATTTAACCGCATGATCGAATGCCTTTTCATCCCCTCCAAATAGCATTTCAATAAATTGAAATTTGTCATTAATTCCAATAGCTGATTTTAGATCCTTAATTGGGTCTAAAGCTAATTTTTCCTGTAATTCCGAAGTTGTCACAGTAGCATTAATTTCAAGCGTATTGATCGATGTTGATTCTTTACTACTAGGAACATTTTGAGCAATAGATGTTGGTATTATATTATGATTTTCTGGATTAACAGGTTCTAATTTAGGTAAACTTGGAATTCTAACTTCAACCGGCTTATCGATCGGATTGGGTTGAAAATCCACTCCCCCAGGAATCATCACGGATACATTATTTGGAAGGTTGTTGAATTGATCCGTTTCTGATAATTCCGCTAGTAGTTGAACAGCAGTCTGTTTTAATTGACTTTTATCTGCCTTTTGAGCCAATTGATTGGTTAATTTTTCGACCAAAGCGGCAACTCTTTCCATAGGAATGTATACTTTTGAAGGAATTAAAGAAATAGGATTAATTAAAGAACGAAAAAGAAATTGCATTATTGTCTATGTTTATTGAACAAAACTTTTCAAAAGAAAAAAGAGGCTGGTTAGAAGTGGTTTGTGGCAGTATGTTTAGCGGCAAAACCGAAGAATTAATTAGAAGACTAAAAAGAGCTAGAATAGCAAATTTAAAAGTTGAAATTTACAAACCTGCTACTGACACAAGGTACGATAAAGAAAAAGTTGTTAGCCATGATGCCAACTCTATTCCTTCTGTACCAATAGATCATGCTAAAAACATTCTATTATTGGCAGAAAATGCAGATGTAGTAGGTATTGACGAGGCACAATTTTTTGATGATGAAATTGTTCGTGTTTGTGAAACCCTTATCATGCAAGGCAAACGTGTTATTGTTGCCGGATTAGATATGGATTATACTGGCAAACCATTTGGTTCAATGCCACAACTATTGGCAGTGGCTGACTTCATCACTAAATTACATGCCATTTGTGTGCAGTGTGGGCATTTAGCAAATGTGTCATATAGAACAAGTGACGAAGAAGGTACTGTTGTGTTAGGTGAAAAGAATAATTACGAACCAAGGTGTAGAATCTGCGCTGCTAAATAAGCAGTTTCAATAAATGAATACGTCGTTTAAAAATATAACCACTTTATTAAAAAAAGACCTGCTTCTAGAATGGAGACAGCAGTATACTTTTTTTGGTATATTAATTTATTTAGCATCTACCACATTTGTTATTTACTTAACAATGGGCTTGCCAGAGGATAAAGTTTGGAATGGCTTGTATTGGATCACCCTACTTTTCATTTGCATCAATGCTGTTGCTAGAAGTTTCTTACAAGAAGGAAAAGGCAGAATGTTATATTTTTATTCTATTGTCAGTCCTGTCAATTTTATTTTTTCGAAACTAATTTTTAATAGCTTACTAATGTGCACTATGAGCGCATTAAGCCTTTTATTATTCATGGTCTTATTAGGCAATCCATTAACACATATTCTTTTATTCTTTGGGTTAAGTTGCCTAGGTGGAATGAGTCTGAGTTTGGTATTTAGTTTTTTAGCTGCAATCGCAGCTAAAGCGCAACAGCCTTCTGCTATCATGGCAATTTTAGGATTTCCGTTGATTATCCCTCAACTTCTATTATTAATGAAGATTGCAAATATTGCATTCTCTGATATCATACAAAATGGATTGCCACAACTAATTGGATTACTTGTTGGATTCGACATTATGATTATAGCACTCGCTTATATTCTGTTCCCTTTTCTTTGGAAGGATTAAGGATAAAAAAAAGGGATTAAAATTTTTATCCCTTTTTTTATTATCAGTTTTACTTCTTATGAAAGGTTTAGAACTGCAAATGTCTTACTGTCAGTCCATCATTGATTAATTGTTTCAATGATTCAATTCCAATTGATAAATGACGTTCCACAAATTCCGCTGTTACCTTACTATCACTTGCTTCAGTTTTAACACCTTCTGGAACCATCGGAGAATCACTTACAAGCAATAATGCACCCGTTGGAATTTTATTATAAAAACCCACTGTAAAAACAGTAGCCGTTTCCATATCAATAGCATAAGCCCTAACCTTAGTCAAGTAGGTTTTAAAGTCATCGTCATGCTCCCAAACCCTTCTATTAGTTGTGTACACAGTGCCTGTCCAATAATCTACATTGTTATCTCTAATGGTTGTTGAAATAGCTTTTTGAAGTGCGAATGCAGGTAAAGCTGGAACTTCAGGCGGGAAATAATCATTAGAGGTTCCCTCACCTCTTAATGCGGCTATTGGCAAAATTAAATCTCCTACTTTATTTCTTTTCTTGAGTCCTCCACACTTTCCTAAAAATAAAACAGCTTCGGGTTGGATAGCTGTTAACAAATCCATAATCGTTGCAGCACCTGGACTCCCCATACCAAAATTAATTATGGTGATACCTTCTGCTGTTGCACACTGCATTGGGCGATCTTTTCCAATGATCTCTACTTGATGTCTTTCTGCAAACATTTTTACGTAATTGCTAAAATTTGTCAATAAGATATATTTACCAAATTGATCTAAACTTGCACCTGTATACCTAGGTAACCAGTTTTCTACGATTTCTTCTTTTGTTTTCATAAGCCTATCTTTGATCTAATTATTTTGTAAAAATACCATTTTTTTAGCAATCCATGATTTTAGTTGATTTTCCTGCTTACGAATTCAAGATTCAATCAATAAAAGGTAAAGACCAGATCTTTGATCCTTGCAGAAAGAAATGGGTAATATTAACCCCAGAAGAATGGGTTAGACAAAACTTATTACAATACTTGATTCAGGTATGTAATTACCCTGCTGAATTAATTGCCATTGAAAAAACTATTCAATTAGGAGATTTAAATAAGCGTTTTGATATTTTGATTTATCAAGGGGATAAGCCCTGGATGATCATTGAATGTAAGGAAGCAAATACAACATTATCCGAAAAAACAATTCAACAATTATTACAATACCAACAAGTTTTAGAAGCTTCTTTTCTTATCGCTTCTAATGGGCATGAGACAATCGGAGCAGAAATAAAATTGGGGAAGCTGCATCCATTGCAACACTTCCCCAATTATGTGTACCCAAAGCTTTAAAGGACTATGGGAAAATACCTAACTCTGTATAAGATGTTGCTACTTTATTGATAGCACATACATAAGCTGCAGTTCGCATGTCTGGAATAGATGGATTTGCATTCCAAATATCCATGATCTCTCTAGTTGCAGTTATCATTGTTTCTTCTAAACCACTATGTACTAAATCAATTTCATCTGGCCCATGAGCAATAACAGCTCTTTCTGTAGGGCTAACTTTTTTACCAGTCAACTCTTCAATTTGATTGATGATATTGATGTTTGCATTTTCTGTGAAACGCTTTTCTAAACGTCCATATCTTACGTGACTTAAATTCTTCAACCACTCAAAATAAGATACTGTTACACCACCAGCATTCAAATACATATCAGGAATAACCAAAACACCTTTCTTAGCTAAGATATCATCTGCTTCTGGTGTCAAAGGTCCATTCGCTGCTTCACCAATAATTTTTGCTTTAATATTAGGCGCATTATTTTTATCAATTACATTCTCTAATGCAGCCGGGATTAAAATATCACAATCCAATTCTAAGGCATCAGCGCTCTTCTCAATATTTGTCGCACCAGGGAAATTTAAAATACTTCCCGTTGCTTTTCTGTGTTGAAATACTGCTTCTTCATCTAAACCATCAGCACAATAAATCGCACCTTCATATTCAGCGATGGCAACTACTTTTGCACCATGTGCTCTAAAGAATTTAGCAGAGAAATAACCCACATTTCCTAAGCCCTGAACAATTACACGTTTGTTTTCAATACCAACGGTTAATCCTAATTTTTTCATCACATCTTCCATCAAACAAACTTCTCTTACACCATAAAATACACCTAAGCCTGTTGCTTCTTTACGACCTCTTACACCACCTAATGAAACTGGCTTACCAGTTACACAACCAGCTGCATCAATTTCACCTGGCTTCAATGATTGATAGGTATCCACAATCCAAGCCATTTCACGCTCTCCTGTACCATAATCTGGTGCTGGAACGTCAATACCAGGGCCAATAAAGTTTTTCTTCACTAACTCTGCAGTATATCTTCTTGTAATTTTTTCAAGTTCATATGGACTCAAAGATCTTGGACTAATTTTAATACCACCTTTACCACCACCAAAAGGCACATTCACAATCGCACATTTATAAGTCATCAAAGCAGCCAATGCCATCACTTCGTCTTGATTTACTGCCAAGCTAAAACGTATACCCCCTTTACATGGAGATTTGTGTTGAGAGTGTTGAACTCTATATGCTTCAATTACTTCAATTCTGCCATCATCCATTTTTACAGGGAAGCGCATACTGTAAATACTATTACATGCTTTGATTTGTTCTAATAAGCCATTCTCCCATTGAGTGTATTTAGATGCTTTATCGAAACTTTTTTCTACACTCTGAAAAAAACTGTACTCTGGTGTTGTTGACATATACTTTTATTTTTCTAGTTGTTTAATTTTTTTATCTATTGCAGCGACATAAGTAAATAGTCCGACTAAAACGATACAAACTACTGCCATCACTAAGTAGATTTTACCATTTTGCAACATGATACTTTGATTTGCTGCTTGTTGTGTTTGTAAAAAGGTGAACATATTTTAATGTTTGTAATTGCTAAATTATAAAAGACCTTCTTTTTTTAATTGAATCATTTGAACTCGAATTTTTAAAGTCGAAATCCATACGCCTAATAATGTCCAACCTATTACTGCTGGATAAAATACAGTGCGCATATTTGCGGACATATCTTTTCCATTAAGCCCAGGATTACCATCACTACCTTGCCCACCTGGATGTAAAGATTCAGTTAGTCTAGGTAATATCCAAAGCGTTGGAAATAACATGAAGAAAGAAAATACATTGTATACTGCTGATAGTCTTGCTTTTTTTTCTGCATCTACCAGGCTACCTCTTAAAACGAAATAAGCAAAATAGATTAATAAAGCAATGGCAGCACCATTTTGTTTTGGATCACCTACCCAAGGACTACCCCATTGGTAATTTGCCCATAAAGCACCTGTGATGATTCCTAATATACCAAAAGTTAAACCCATGGCAGCATATGCTTGTGCATAGATATCATGAACCAAACTTGAGGACCTTAAATATTTTATGGAATAAACTAGAGAAACAAATAAAAGTATCATCATGCCAAACCACATTGGAACATGAAAAAAGAAATTACGAATAGATTCCTGCATGCGATCGTCCAGCTTAGGAACTTTCACCAAGAAGCCGTAAGTACAAGTGTACAAAAGCAAAACAAAAGATAGGACCTTCCACCATTTTTTATGCAGCATAGCTTCTTAATATTTAATCGATTAGCTCAAAACTAACGGCTGTTTGGCAAAATTAAGGCTTTTAGTTTAACAGCCTAATTTTTGACCAAATCTTATATTGGCAAATTTACGGCGATTTTGTACATTTGCGTCCATAATTTTCATGCCGTAACATGAAGCGAACTGCCCCGTAAGGCTGTAGTAAACTTAATGTGGCTATCATCTTAAAATAGACACAAATGAAACTTTCTCAATTTAGGTACGACCTACCTTTAAACCTCATTGCCCAGTACCCTACTAAACGTCGTGAAGACAGTAGATTGATGGTTGTAAACCGTAAAAACGGTCACATGGAAAATCGTAATTTCTCTGATTTATTAGAGTATTATGATGATAAAGACGTTTTTGTAGTGAACAACACAAAGGTTTTCCCTGCTAGAATGTATGGCCGTAAGGAAAAAACAGGTGCAAAAATCGAAGTATTCTTATTAAGAGAATTAAACAAACCGAATCGTTTATGGGATGTTATTGTTGATCCCGCAAGAAAGATTCGTGTAGGTAACAAATTGTATTTTGGAGAAAACGAAGAATTAGTAGCCGAAGTCATTGACAACACCACTAGCCGTGGACGTACAATACGTTTTTTATGGGAAGGTGACGATGAAGGATTTAAGAAAATGTTAGAATTCTTGGGTGAAACGCCATTGCCTAAATACATTAAGCGCAAGCCGGAAGAAGATGATAAAGAAAGATATCAAACAGTTTATGCAAAGCATGAAGGTGCTGTTGCAGCTCCAACTGCTGGTTTACACTTTAGCAAAGAATTAATTAAGCGTTCCGAAATTTTAGGTATCCGTTTTGCAGAAGTTACCTTACATACTGGCTTAAGCACTTTCCGTCCAATAGAAGTAGAAGATTTAAGCAAACACAAAATGGATGCTGAATACTTTAAGATAGATGAAGATGCATGTAGAATCATCAATACTGCAAAAGAAAACGGACGTCGTATTTGCTCCATTGGAACGACTGCAATGCGTGCAATGGAAAGCAGCGTAACTGCTCAAAGATTATTGAAGCCTGCAGAAGGATGGACAAACCATTTCATCCACCCTCCTTATAATTTTAATATCGCTGATAGCTTAGTAACCAATTTCCACTTACCTAAGACAAGCTTATTGATTATGTCTTGCGCATTTGCTGGTTATGATTTAGCAATGGAAGCTTATAAAAAAGCAATTAAAGATAAATATCGTTTCTTCTCATACGGTGACGCGTTATTATTTATTTAGTTTTAGTAGAACTAAAAACTAATTAAATAATACCCCACAAAGGGTCAGCTAATCTAGCTGACCCTTTTTTATTTTCCCGATTGTATAAATTGGTTTCCCGATTCTATAAACCCCATGCATTGCCCTAATCTAACTTTGCGGCATGAAAATTTACCCAATTAAGTATATAAGTTTAATCCTATTCTTCACTTATCTAAGTCCTAATATAGATGCGCAATCAAAAAAAAATCAAAAAGATACAACATACTGGAACCAATTAAAAGACGTGACCATTGTCGGGCGCAATAGTAAGAGTGACTACCAACAAATACCAGAAATTGTTGGTACCAATATTTATGCAGGCAAAAAGAATGCATTAATCGTACTTGAAAATGTGCAGGGCAATATTGCAAACAATACAATGCGTCAAGTATTAGCAAAAGTACCTGGCATACATGTATGGGAAAGCGATCCAAGTGGCATACAAATTGGTATTGCTGCAAGAGGACTAAGTCCAAATAGAAGTTGGGAATTCAACATAAGACAAAACGGATATGATATTGCTGCCGATCCATTTGGATATCCCGAGGCCTATTATAACCCCCAGCTACAAGCCGTACAAAGAATCGAAATTGTAAGAGGTCAAGGGGCACTCCAATATGGCCCTCAATTTGGTGGCATGGTCAACTATATTTTAAAAAATGGCAGTGAAATTAATAAACCCATAGAGTTTGAGACACAGCAAACTATGGGAAGCAATGGATTATTGAATAGTTTTAATGCAATAGGTGGTAAAAAAGGGAAAATCAACTATTACTCATTTTACGATCAAAGAAATGGTGAAGGCTGGAGAGATAATAGTGCGTTTTTTACAAAAGCGGGTTTCGGTTCTGTAACATATAATTTTACCAATCAATTGTCACTAAGTTTTGAATTGATGCATTCGCATATTAGAAGTCAGCAAGCTGGAGGTTTAAGTGATGAACAAATTACAAAAAATGCGCAGCAAAGCTTTAGAGCAAGAAACTGGTTTGATATTAAATGGACAACACCAGCCATTACACTTCAATATCAAATAAATGACCATACCCGTTGGAATACAAAAATATTCGGAACTATTGGAGATAGAAATAGTATAGGATTTTTACAACCAATCAATATTCAAGATAGTATCAATAAATTGACTAATCAGTTTAACAATAGAGTGGTCAATTTAGATAAATACAGAAACTATGGTCTTGAAAGCAGGATCATTACTGACTACTATATTGGCGAAATAAAAAATACCATTTCAGGGGGATTAAGATTTTATACAGGAACCACACATAGATTAGCGGATGGAAAAGGAAGTACTGGATCAGATTATGACGTAAGTATAACTGGCATTTACCCTAGAGATGTCAGTTTTGAATCAAATAATGCAGCTGGATTTATTGAAAATATTTTTAGATTGTCAAGTAAACTATATTTAATTCCAGGAATTAGATATGAATGGCTCGAAGGCGCTGCCGCGGGAAGAAATGGATTAACTGCATCTGGGCAAACCATTCAACTTCAAAATATTACCAGAAGTAGAAGCTTTTTATTAGGTGGAATTGGCTCGGAATATCATCTAACATCAAGTACTGAGTTTTATGCAAATTTCGCTCAAGCTTACAGACCTATTCAATTTGCCAATCTACAAGCACCCCCTACTACCGATATTGTAGATCCAGATTTAAAAGATGCTAAAGGTTATAATATTGATTTAGGTTATAGAGGAAAAGTAAAAAATTTCCTTCAGTTTGATATTAGTGGATTTTATTTACAATATAAGAATCGTGTTGGAACAATTACACCTTCAGGCACAAAGTATAGGCTCATTACAAACGTTGGTGCAAGTACTAGTAAAGGATTGGAAACCTATATCGAATTTAATCCTACAAGAGCTTTTACGAATAGTGCTCACACAGATTTGATTTTGTTTAGTTCCTACGCTTTTACTGATGCTAGATATAGTGGAGACCATAAAGATGCAAGTACAAAAAATAAAAAAGTCGAGAATGCACCTCAAGATATTATTAGAGCTGGTATTAGTTTTGGTTATAAAGGCTTTTTAATTACTAGTCAATTAAGTTATGTTGGAGAAGCCTTTAGTGATGCAAATAATACCATAAAACCTTCTGCAAATGGCAATACAGGACTCATCCCTTCTTACACAGTTATGGACCTTACTGCTTCCTATAAATTTTCTAAAAATTTCAATATAAAAACGGGTGTTAATAATGTTGGAGATAAAAGATATTTCACCAGACGTGCAGGAGGCTATCCAGGGCCAGGTGCATTACCTGCTGACGGTAGAACATTCTTTATTTCTATCGGCGCTAAATTTTAATGCAACAAGATCTATCTATAAATCGAAAAGACCTTTGTTTATTAATTGCAATGTCTTAGTCTTGTAGGAGCTTGGTAATAACAAACTAATATTGTGTGCACTACCGCCATAACTCACCATGGTTACAGGTATTTCATCAATAGCGTTAAATAATTTCTTCAAGATAGAATCCGTCTTTGCTATTTCATTACCTACAATAGAAACGATTGTTTGACCTCTTTCTATTTCTACCGAAGCGATATTGCTTAACTCGGCAATAATTTCATCTAAATGCGTATCACTATCAATGGTAACAGATACAGCCACCTCGGATGTGGTAATCATGTCAATAGGTGTCTTATATTTTTCAAATACTTCAAAAATCTTTCTTAAAAATCCATATGCCAATAACATCCTTGTACTTTTAATTTTGACAGCGATGATGTCGTCTTTTGCTGCTACTGCTTTAACTCCTACGGTACCTGCTTCTTTCTTAATCACTGTTCCGGCAGCAGTTGGCTCCATTGTATTTAACAATTTCACAGGAATATTTTCTTGCTGTGCTGGCCATATACATGTTGGATGTAAAATTTTAGCACCGAAATAAGCCAACTCTGCTGCTTCATCAAAACTAAGTTGCTCAATTGCAACTGTTTTATCAACCACTCTTGGATCGTTATTATGCATTCCATCAATATCTGTCCAAATTTCACAAACCGAAGCATTGATAGCCGCTGCAATCAATGAGGCTGTATAGTCACTGCCCCCTCTTTTTAAATTATCAACCTCCCCTTTTGCGTTACGACAAATATAGCCTTGTGTTACAAATATTTTTTTAGTTGGATGGTTTGCTAAAACCCCATTTAATTTCTCTTGTATCAATCCTAAATCTGGCTCTTCATTTTGATCTAATCTCATGAAATCCAACGCAGGTAATAAGACATGATCAATATGCGCTTGTTCTAAAAATAAAGAAAATAATTTTGTACTCATTAATTCACCTTGCGCTAAAATGTCTTTATTCAATGCGTCACTTAAAGAGATTTTTTGTGTGATTCTTAAAAATTCAAAATGCTCATTGATCATCTCTTTCGCGCGCGCATTTAATGTAGCATCTTGTAATAAATCCTCCACAAAATTTTGGTAGTGATTTTCTAGCGTAATTATTTTTTCAGTTGCTCCTTGTTTGTCAGCCAAAGCCAAGCGATTACTTATTTCAACTAAAGCATTTGTCGTACCACTTAATGCACTTAATACAACCATTACAGGTTCTTGACTTTGTGTAATCAATTCTGCAATCTGACGCATTCTCTCTGGTTTACCAACACTGGTTCCACCGAACTTCATTACTTTCATACCATCTCTTTTTAAAGGATCTTTTTTATATATCTACTTCAAAGGTAATTAGAAAAGCGATGAACATTTGTTAGCTCTTGACAACAAAAGTCAATTCTAATTTTTCTGCTAATGCCTTTAAATCTTGTTGGACAGCATCCACTAAAGGAATGCCATTTTGCTTTCGTGTTATTTCCATGTTGCGTTCAATATCTCCAGCAACATAGACATGATCATGCCCTTGAGCAGGTGTTGCATTTCTGAATCGATTCAACCATAAATCCATATTAGATTTAAAATCTGCTGCTGGTCTAAATGCATCAATGCGCATCGC
>JACCDO012330113.1_pt1 | contig 23017 bp, 17 predicted proteins | sample 7446101 | NCBI WGS metagenome assembly JACCDO01 (sample SAMN15323440, study PRJNA562643) | freshwater metagenome | isolation source: river surface water | place: USA:Blue River Watershed | collected 2017-08-16
ACTTGCTTGATCTAAGGAATCACGGACAATCTACGAAGCTAGGTCCCTTACTCATGGAGTACAATCTAATGGCAGGGGATATCATTGCTACATTGGATTCTCTGAAAATCAATTCGTTTCATATGGTCGGACACTCCCTGGGTGGAAAGGTGGCAGGTGCAACAAGTTTAAAGTACTCGGATAGAGTAAAGTCATTAGTATTTCTAGATATATCTCCGATCAAATATGATAAAACTAGTGAAGTCTTTAAAGAAGTGATTCATACCGTTGACTTCTTGGTTTCATCAAAATCAAAAATATCAGAATCGTCGTCAAAAAAAGAAGTTCAAGAATTAATAAGTAAGAAATGAAACACTTGTTCTTCATTCACACCATTGTTGCTTACTTACTTACTTACTAAATCAATAGGCAATACCATCACTGATGATGCCATGACCGCGTTCTTACTCTCCAACATCCAAGGCGCAGTGACGCCCGTGCAGAACATCGCCGAAGATGTCTGTTTACCATCGAGTAAGTTGGGATTTGAATGGAAATTCTTGGTGGACGGCATCAACATGAGTATGGACAACATTGCAGACTTCCCATTCACTAGCAGCCAATATACATTCAACAAACCGTGCCTGGTTTACAAGGCAGGCAACAGCTTATTCGTTCGACCTCATCATTTAGAACAAATAAAATTATTATTTCCCTCCTACAACTATGTCCAAGAAAAAGGATCGCATCACTGGATGCACATTTCTCACCCTGAGGAAAGCACCAACAAACTCATCAATTTTTATAATTTTGTATACAAATAAAAAAAAATCTTAAACCCGATCCCGTCGCCTGATCCCTCTGCTCAAAGCGGCCCTTATGGAACTCCACTGGGTCTGTAACAACGAAGTGTTTGTTGAACGCGATGTTGGTCTTCGTCTGAGAACTGATGGGAGGCGGCAGCTCCAAGCGGGTATGCTACTCACTCACTCATTGCTATTCATTCATTCATTCATTTTTACTCTAACAAACTTACTCACTTATTCGGGGATAGGTCAAGGATTATGTCCTTCATGTGCAAGGAGCGGCGGAATTAGATGGCGCAGCGGCGCCTATATCCTCTCCGAAGCCTGATAGATCGGCAGTAAGACGAGGAAGTGTAAAAGGTGGAACTATCAATCTACCTCTTCCGAATGATGTGGCAAGTCCTACTAATGAGCCAAAATCAAATATAGAAAAATTAAAAGATGCCGCTAGTGCAAACAGTCCAAATGGGAAGTTAACTAGGAGGCATTCCTTGTCTTCGTTGGGTAAAATGGTTATGGCAACCAATGCATTTGCTGCACCGACGTCGAAAAGGGCCCATAAAACATCTGAAAGATGTCCATGGATTCTTAAGCAGGCGGTTATTTCTGCTAACAATACCACCAATGACTCTGTTGATATTGGGCGAGTAATAGGCACTGGTCTCATGGGCACCGTGCGAATCGTCAAATTTAAAAATAATAATACTCATTTTGCTTTAAAAAGTATTAAAAAAGATTATATTAATAGGCACAAGGATCACCGTCATATAGACAACGAGCTCAGGTCATGCACTCCTTCATTTACTCATCAATAACGTACTTACTAATTTCCTTCCCACAGACTCCTAAGCTTGCTAAAATCACATTTTTGTATCAAACTATTCGGTACATTTCAGGATAGTCACAACATTTATTTCGCGTTAGAACTAGCCGCCGGTGGTGAGCTATTCCGTCGGCTCAGCAAGAAGGAGTCCTTCAAGCCCCCCGTTGCTAAATTTTACGCCACGGAAATATTCAGTGCATTAGAGCACGTGCAATCCCTCGGTTATGTCTACAGGGACCTTAAACCGGAGAATGTTATGTTAGATGAGGACGGTCATTGTAAATTAGTTGATTTTGGCTTCGCTGTTCAGCCGGATAATGCGGGTATGATCCACACGGTGTGTGGCACTCCTGCCTACTTAAGTCCTGAACAATTGAATGGGAAATTCACCAACGGATACCAAAAGATTGTGGATTGGTGGTCATTTGGTGTATTTTTATTTGAATTATTAACGGGAAAAACACCATTTTGTAAGAACAACAAGGAGACTCCTTACGAGATCTACTTGCGCATTCTGAAGGTCAAGATATCCTTCCCGTCGTTCTTCGATCAGCAATCAAAAGACTTGATATCCAGGTACACTCACTCATTCATTCATCATATCCTCGTTTAGCTCATGTATTGACTCGTAGTTTATGCCACGCTGATTTGAATAAACGCCTGGTGGATCCAGAGAAAATCAAGGTGCACGGTTACTTCGAAATACCGTGGGAACACGTGAGTAGCCGAAAGCTAGTCCCACCTTTTGTGCCGCGGTTGAATGCGGAAGTGGATGATCATTATTTCGGTAATTACCACAACGAACATCTGGATAACGCAGAAATGAAGTGGGATTTCGATGGATTCTAGTTAGTTATAGTTGATTTGTACCGTTGTATTGTTGTGTAATCAGAGTTATCTTCGAATATTTTCCACACCTACGAAATAACCGGAAATAAAAATAGCGAGAAGGAAAGCAGTTGCAACATGGCGGAAGACGCCTTCATCATTGCTGCATGTGGCGGTGACATTAACTTGGTGCGGGAATATATTAATAACGGTGGAAATGTGAACTACCAAACGAATATGCAAGATTGGGAAAAAGAAATTTCAACTGGAGATACTGGCTTGGTGGTGGCTGCTAGGCACGATAAGATGGAGGTTGTGGAGATATTATTAGAAGAGCATGATGCAGATCCTAATATACAGAACAAGGATGGTTGGACATCGTTAATGCTTGCATCGTATGGAAGTTGTATTGATTCTGTGAGAGTATTACTAAAACATGCTGCAGATCCCAACATACAAAACAGTCAGGGCTCGACATCGTTAATGCTTGCATGCAGACAAGGTCCTAGTGCTGATATTGTGAAATTGCTATTAGAATATGCGGCAAATCCGAATAAACAAGATAATGATGGTGAGACATCATTGATGACAGCATCTTCTCGAGGCTACACCGATATTGTGAAATTATTAGTAGAGTATGGTGCAGACCCTAATATAAAAAACAAGAATGGTAACACGTCACTATTGGAAGCATCTTCCAGAGGTCACACTGATACCGTGAGAGTACTACTGGTCAGTCAGTCACTCAGTCATTCACTCAGTCATTCACTCACTCATTCACTCACTCAGGAACAAGGCGCAGATCCCAATATACAAAACAATGAGGATTGGACGCCGTTAATGTTTGCATCCAAACAAGGTCCTGCTACTGATACCGTGAGGTTATTATTAGAAAATGTCGCAAATCCAAATACACAAGACAAAATCGGTTTGACATCATTAATGAAGGCATCTCAACAAGGCCACACGGATAATGCAATAGTATTACTGGTCACTCACTCACTACATCACACATTATTACTCACTCATTCACTCACTCACTATATCACTCAGGACCATGGCGCAGATCCCAATATACAAGATAAGTATCATGAAACATCACTAATTAAGGCGTCATATCGAGGTCACACAGAAACTGTGGGAGCGTTGCTGGACAAGGGCGCCGATATTAATATGCAATCCAAGCTTGGTGATACCGCATTAATAATAGCATGTAAAGAGGGTCGCAGTGAGACTGTGAATATGCTCCTAGCACGAGGCGCGGATATTGCCATGCAAACGAAGGGGGGGAAGACTGCTTTGTCTTTGACTAAACACCCAGCTATAAAATCACTAATTGAGCGTCACATTAATTGGAATCGCAGAAAAGCTCTCATCATGGTGCTGGCAGAGAATGGTTACTTCCGGTCATCAATATCAGTCACACTGCCATCAAGCATTGATGTGCAGCCTTTGCGGTACGAAAGTATCTTAGGAAATGAAGTATTGGTGCGGGTAATTGTCGGCTTCATCTAATTACTTACTCGCTTGCTTAACGCCTTGTTATATCCTGTAAATTTGTGTTAATATACTAACCTTGACATTTTTCATCCTCCAGATGCTTGTGACAGACTGGCTGCAGTGACGAGGGAAGGTTAGCTCCACCTCCGCGCGCACATCGACTCATTAGCCAGCTCATTCTCTGGTATACCAAACAGAACCGAAGCATATTGATTTCCCACACCCTTTAGTACCGGTGTAAAAGGAATAAAAAAAATTGCATAGAAGCTGCTTCGACGAAGCATGAATACTCGACACACGAGGTTGTTGTTACCGTCGGTGTTCTCATTTTACCGCCAAGCTTTGCGCACCATCCGCAGGTTCCCGTCGTACGATCAACGAAAAATATACTACGATTTACTTCGTCTGAAGTTTAATGAACAAGCAAGACAGCGTGATCCTGCCCAGATCAAGCGCTTATTGAATAGTGCTCACGAGGAGCTAGATTGGTTGAAGTCTGTGCTGGATCGTAAGACGGCTAATGGAGGACATTGAAGATTACATGACGTATGTCCCACCACCAGATGATACAGACAGTAAAAAGAAAAGAAAATATGGTGGTAATAATGAAAGAATATCGCAAAAAAGTATTGACACGATGATGGCCGAGAAAAGAGAAGAGGGAATGGAGAGATCAATTGCTGCTGATAATATAGGCTACAAACTATTCCAAAAGTTTGGATTTACGCCTACAACTAATAGCGTTAGTACCGTACCTTTAAAGCCCGTAATACGTCAAAAGAATGAACGTACTGGTGTGGGTATTCTTACTAAAGATGAAAAGCAAGTAATCGTCAAGGTGGAGAATGGCAAGCATATTCATCAGTTGCAAGAAAACTTTAAAGATAATATAAAACGAATGGAAAAAGGAAATGCACTACAACGCGCGATTGGTAAAGCCGACCGCATAATTATTGAGTTCAGAGAACGAGCTGGTATTGCAGATGAAAGCATCGTGTGGGTAGAAGAGAATGGTGATGAGCTTGCATTGAATGAGCGCCTTACTTATTTACGCGAAAAATTTCATTATTGCATGTATTGTTGTCATCAATATGAGAATATCAATGACTTGACTGAACATTGTCCTGGCATATCCGAAAATAGTCATGAATAATAATGTATACGAATGTATAAGTCTGTAAGTAGATTCAGTAACTGTTTCATCATGCACCAACTGCAGTGTCGTGTCCCTGACTCCGACTCGTGAAATCAAAATGTTTCAAGAGTGAATGCAGGATGCTACTCTGTAGGAACGATTAAGCTAGTTCTACGTGTCCATCACGTCTAAACTTGTTTAATTGAGCTAATAAGACTAATACTAACTCTCCTCCCTTTTCAGGTCCCAGAACAAATTCCACGCCCCATAGTTAGTCAGATACGACTTTTTTAAGGAACCTAGAAGTCAAAATCGCACTCACATGCCGCACTCCCGCCCGCTGCTGGCGCTGCTGTTGCTGCTTCTCTGCGCACTCGACATGCAGGGATATACACTGCACATGACGTCATCAATAGGCAGCACCGATGGGGGAATGGAATACAATCGATTGAATCGTGCTAGATTAAGGCTAGCGGAAGCACAAGGGAAGATACCAATTGGTGCATCAGAGTTTCCTGGGCGCTCATTAGATGAGCTTGTGAATAATCAAATTTTCCAAAAATCAAAAGTAAGAGAAATAAGTTGGAGAGTAGCCGAACCAAGTGTGAAATATGATCCAGTAGGTGCGTCGAACAAGTATTTGTTGGGACAACCATTGAAATGGATAAGCCGTAACATTCAATTTACAATACCAGTTGCTTTATTTGCAATTACAATAATTATTGATATCATAACAAATAAAGAGGAAGTTAATCGGAAACAACGAGCGCAAGAATTATTACAATTAGGTGCAATATATTTACTTTGATCATAACTCGCTTATTATTTCTCATTAACTCAAAAATATAGTAACGGTGCAAAGTCCAGCATTAATCAAAGCAGGACAAGCATTAGCATCTAGATCTGACTTATTGCCTAAAGAATACCTCGACACACTTCAATCACTTCAAGATAGATGTCCACCATTTCCCACGATTGATGCAGAGAAATTATTCGAAGAAGAATTGGGATGTAGGTTCAATGACGTGTTTGAATTAGAATCTTATGAGCCAGTTGCTGCCGCTAGTATTGGGCAAGTATATAAAGGTCGTTTACGTTCAAATGGTGCGAAGGTAGCCATTAAAATTCAGCGTCCAAAATGTGAGGAAGCCATTGCCATTGATTTGTTCATTTTAAGATTTTATGCATCTTTGGTCCAACGTTTCTTGACGTTTTTGAAGCGTGACATCGACCTCGTCTCGGTTATTGATGATTTTGGAGAGCTCATATACCGTGAAATTGACTACCGAGCAGAGGCGGTTAATGCACAAAGATTTGCTGAGTTATATGCTAACATACCCAATATCTTCGTTCCCAAGATCTATACTGACTTGTCCACCTCCAAAGTGCTGACAATGGAGTGGGTGGATGGTGCCCGATTGAACGATAAACAAACATTAATCAAGATGAATCTGAATCCCTCGGCATTAGTGGACACATTAGTACAATGTTCATTGCGGCAGTTACTAGAAAATGGATTTTTTCATTGCGATCCGCATGCGGGAAACCTGTTAGCGATGGCCGATGGAAAATTATGTTATTTAGATTTTGGTATGGTATCATATGTTGAATCGTCGCAACGGTACTCGATTATTGAGGCGGTGGTGCATCTGGTCAATCGGGATTTTGTATCACTAGCAGAGCTATACAAACGCATCGGGTTCATCCCTCCGAATGAGGACACCGCGCCGATTGTATTGGCGCTGGAGCAAGCTCTGCCTGATGTGCTAAATGCACCGGTAGGTGAGTTAAATTTCAAGAACGTCATTGGTAAACTGGGTGACGTCATGTATAAATTCCCGTTTTCATTGCCACCATTTTATATTTCTATTATTCGTTGTTTGGGTGTGTTGGAAGGACTCGCGATACAAGTTGATCAAAATTTTCGCATAATATCTGATGCTTATCCCTATATTGCCTCGCGGTTACTAACGGATCCATCCAAGGAGCTACAAGCCGCATTGTACCAATTGCTGTTTAATAACGGGGTTCCTCGCTGGGAAAGATTGTTGGAGTTGCTAGAAAAGGCATCTGCTACGAGTGACTATGACGTCTCGCTGGCCATGGACAGTCTTGTTACTTACATCGTCTCGGAAGAAGGATTAGTCACTCGTGAGCTGCTTGTCAATCAAACTATAGAGGTATTAGATAGCTTCGGGGCTGATATTACGGACTATAGCATTAGTACATTGACGTCGTTGGCCGGCTCGTCGTCATCACAGGCGTTGCTGCTCGAAGAGGTCTCAGAGATGCTAGCTAGCAATCAACTATTACAACTGAATAGCTTGGTAACGAGTCTCAACAAATCCTTGCAGTTAGAGCCCAAACCCTCACTTATTGCCGCGATGAGTATCATCAATTATTTGCAAAATAGCGCAGCGAATGGGACACTTGATCGGGCAAAAGTGGCGAATATTACGAGGAAATTGTTGCGTGAACCAGTGACTCAATCACTTTTAGCGCGGATAATCACGGAGGTATCCGCTCGAGGTGCCGGTCGATTGGTGCGCAGGATAATTGCATAATTGTATAGTTATATGCTCTCTACTGTATTATAAATCCCTTTATAGGTGCAAGCACTCACCCATTTTATGTTGCATGAAGAGAAAAATGGTAGATAAATTGTGATATTACAGGCATACAAAACATTATAATATTCCAATGTACCGGTTGCTGTGGGATCCAAACCACAGTTGCTTGGTGACGGGATGACGCTGCACCTCCGAAATCAACGGCGTTCTACCCGTGGGGTCTTGTGGTATCCGTACTACCTCGCCATTTTTATTGAACTCAACAAATAAACCATACTTAGGAACCAAATGCTCTACTAACTTCATCGGTATTACCTTTCCTACGACTTGCCGGATGAGAACGCGTTGATACGCCCAGTGCAGCAGGCTAAACGGCTGGATGGAAGGCGATCCGATACCTACAAAGTATCTATCGGGATTCGTATTATCAACGCGAATATTATCGAGAAAACCAGGTAATTCATCTATAAATACACTGACTGGGGCTGCTTTTGCAACAAGTAATTGGCGCAATGAACCATCCTCACTGCATGATTGCAGATGGTCATTGCTGCGATACAACCGGGACGATGACGAAACATCGACTTGTAGGATTCGAAATCTAGCTGCTTCCGCAACTAGTACCGTGTTATCGCTTGTAAAGTAACTCTTGGACAATAATTGAACCCCGTTTGGAAAGTGCAAACCACATAGTAGCACTCGCAACTTATTATCCCCTTTGAATTTGTCTGGTTTAAATGTAAATAATCGTCCTCTTGGAGCTGCATCTAGTACTTCCCTCCTATTCTCACTGCGTGTGTTCTTATAACTGGAGTCTGTAAAGTACACAGTGCCATCGCTAGTCACATCTAAATCATTATAAAATTTTGGTGGTAGATAAACAACATCATCAACAGTTGCGTTCCTATCATAACTTGGATACACCTGGTGACTTGGCGACAATAAATGAACCGTTTCACCAATATCTGTGTGATGAGTAATATCAACGGTGAATAGACCATGATATGCATCGAGAATAAAGAGTAACTTCTGGTGACGAATAGATTTGATCCTCAATCCTAACGGTCTACCGCATGCACGTTCTTGGTGCACGTTCCATTGAATATATCCAGCAGCTGCTTGCTGTTTACAATAATTCAACTTACTTGATATCTCATCTTCTCCTAGATTTTTGTTTACTGCAGCGTAAGTGAAGAATACTTGTTTGATTATATTTCCATTCGCATCTAATGCAACAACGGTGCCATCTGCCAATGACGTGTATACAATCCCAGTTGATTTGTCCATGGCCATTGACTCTGGTGATGTGATGACATCTTCTTCCATATGTTGAATCGCTATCAAGTCATTATTCACCGCTAGTTTTGGCAGTGCAAACGGATCTTGCCATTTAACTGGATCAAGAATATTTGGCACCAACCAATACACTACGAGCATGAGAAGCGCAACGACAAAATGAGGAAATTCCATTTTTTTAAACAGATTAGATAACTGCGCTTGAAGTAACAACGCTGAATGCTTTTACAAACTCACTTACTCGCGTACTTCAGCACTCAATCGCACGCCGATCCTCGAAACTTTCTTCTCTTTTTTCTATTTTTTTTTACACATCCACACCCCTTCCGATGTTGATGACAGTTATTACCTACCTTGATCTTAGAGTATTAGTTACCGTACAGAGTGTGAGTAAGCAAGTGAGTGCTTGCTTGCATGTATGTGTGAGGGAGGGAGTCAGTGAATAAATAGTTTATTGGGGAGAAATTTCCATTACTAATACATTAATGGAATGCAGTCTACATCAGTAAATCTGGGTGAATTATCCCGAATATCCGCGGGAAATATGCCTAGATTGCAAGTTGATACGTCAATGAAAGGAACAATTCCCCGCCCATTTGTGTCTCCTCCTTCGTTTCCCATGAACGCTCCTATGAATAATAGTAGTCCTAACCAGCGAAGAGTGATGGTCCCACCAACCTCGTTTCAACAAGTAATTCTTGGTGGAAACACTTCTTCGCCTAGTTTACCACCGTTTACAACGAAGATAAGCGACTTACCGAAGAATCCTAAGGAATTTATCGCTACGTTACTCCAATTGAAAAGTGATTTGCAAGAAGAACGGCATATTAGTGAAATGAAAGGTACCCACTCATTACACCGTTTCTACTCTATTTTACTCACACTCTGTTAACCATCAAGATGTGGACATAATCAAGTTACGCAAGCAATTGGAGACCATTCATGAGGATCATAGGAATGAAGTCACACGATTAAAAGAAGGATATAATATTGAAATATTCAAATTGAAGAAAGAACTTGAACGAGTAAGTAGGGAACACGTCGAAACTCATTCCACCTTCCAAGAGAAGCTAGCCAGTACCAAGGAAAAGCACAATTATAGTCTATCCGACGTTGAAAAAACGTACGAATCGAAATTATCCAGTTTAGAACAGCTTTATATGTCCAAAATAACGGATGTGAACACCAAGAATGAGGAATTGCATCGCATTATCGCTAGTTTGCAATCGCAGTTATCAGAGGTGGAGAACCGGGCATCGTACATGCAGCAGGAGATAGAGGTGCGCAAGCGTGAGCAGCATAATTTAGATGTACATAATAGTGACTTGACAAGTCAATTGAATGATACGAGGAAGAAATTAAAAGATTTACATGAAATATTCGGCAGCGTCCAGAATGTAACGGTTGAATTGAGCAAGAAATATGATGATACAAACGTCGAATACCACCGTGTTTTAGCTGATAATAAGCGGTATGAATTGCAGTTATATGATATGAATAACATGCTGCAAGATGCGCATCAAACATTACAGACCACTACTGTGCACAAGGATAGTGTGATCAGTAAGTTGCAGGAGCAGCTGGCGGTGGCAGAGCTGTTTATGCATCGAATTCACACTGCAATGGTACAAAAACGTGGTGAAAAAAGTGTTATTGAAGAAGAAATTGAAAAGTTTAATGTGTCTATTAGCTCTGCGAGTAGCTCGTTGATCAATATGCCGTTGAAGGCGGTGCCTGCTTCATTGCATACCAGTCCGAGCAAGCCATTCACTTATCAAAGTGTTATTGGAAACGGTCATATACAGCATGTGGATGCGCAACAACCACAGCCTTATCTAGTGCAGCAAATGCATAAGCCAGGAAACACCATGTTTCAGTATCAACAGCATGACCAGCAATATGAACGTCACCAACCAGTAACTACATCGGCGTTCCAGTCCCCACAACCGCTGCAAAAGGTCCATACGCCCATGAATAATTTTGCTCAGTATCAGCACCAACTAGCCGGAATCCACACTCCAGAGCCGTTGCAGCAAGTTCATTTACCCGTGAATAATGTGCCCCAACAACAACAGCAGCAACAACCACCTGCAACTATAGCAATAGCGTATAAACCGCAGTCGCCTCCACAAGCGCACTTGCCCTTGAACAATGTACCTGAACAGCAACAGCAGCAACAACCACCTGCAACTATACCAATAACGCATAAACCCCAGTCACCACAAGTACAATTGCCCGTGAATAATTTGCCTGAACAGCAGCAAGAGCAGCAGCCACCCGCATCTATACTAGCAGCGCATAAACCCCAGTCGCCACAAGTACAACTGCCCGTGAACAACGTGCAGAAGCAGGTAAAATTAGCCCCCAATAATCCTGCAACTGACGATTCTGATGAAAAAACCAAAGAAGCAGAACGTAAACGAAAAGAAATGGAAGCAGAAAGCAAACGACTAGCAGCCGAAATGGAAAGACTGAAGAAACAAGAAGAAGAGAAGAAAATGCAAGCCGTAAGGGAGAAAGAAAGGGCCAAAGCAGAAGCCGAAATGAAGAAGCAAGAAGCCGCCATGAAGAAACAGCAGGCGGAATTAGAGAAATTAAGAAAGCAAAAAGAATTAAATGAGAAGAAAGCCGAGTTGGAAGAGGCGATGGAGGAGAAGCTGCGGCTGGACACGGTAATTGAAGAATGGAAGGAGAATTTCGTGGGGATTAACGGCAGAGAACCTACTAGTGACGAACGACCACCCGAAATTAAAGAGTATCATAACCGATTAAAGCCGTTAAAATCAGAAATCAAAAGACTTAATACACTCATTTTTCAAATGGAAAGCGATTAAGGAAGCGATTAAGGAAGCGATTAAGGAAGCGGTTAGGCCTTATATTGTATCAACTGTAATTGAACACGTCATTGTAAATCCTCACTCCCGCCCGGCTGTCGAGACCACTACGTGGTTACGGAAGGGTTCGCGTTACTCGCGCAAACATAATTATGAATACCTCAGGGCCTGGGCCGGTGATTCCTCAATAAAAATGGATTTCCTCTTGGTCTTGGTAGTCTACAAATTGGTACTTTGGTAGGAGTCTGTTATCCCATTTGATAGCGAAGAAATGGGTGGTTGCACGTCCGCCGAGTTACGCAGTCTCAATGCCGTATTCGCGCCTCCACCGCTCGAGAAGAAAGCGCCAGAGTCGGATTTGACGGGACCAAAGATTGAATTTATAGGTACTAGTGATTCGTCCCGCGCTAGTACCACCTTGGATACCCCCGAGGCGATGACACCTACAAAGAGTCGTTCGTTGCTGGATCTTGCGCGCAAGTCGTCGATCTTTGGAGTTACTGCGTATAAGAAACAAGTTGCTAATATTACTGATGTAGGAGAGTTTGTTGAAGGACAGTATTACACTGAAGTGCCATCATCATTTATGTCTATAATTAAAGGGCGTTCAAACCATACAGCGATAAGTCGTACAGTGTTTGTTGAGGCTGATATTTGCTGTAAAGGATATTTACAGAAAAAAGGATCATGGATTGGTAATTGGAAGAAGCGATACTTTATCTTACGTCGAGATATCAGGGCTTTGTGTTACTTCCAATCTCATGACCATTTAGTACTGCTAGGATCTATACCAATCGTACCCGAGACAGTAATCAACGTCATTGAAAGTGATACAAGTCGTGGACAGAGTGAATTTTTATTTACTATTACAGCTGAAAACGATGAAAGTGTAAGTGTAGTGTCTGAGTATGGAAACCAACCTAACAGCATCGTGATTCGCGCCGACTCGCTAGAAGAAATGGAGGAATGGATCTACGAGATCAGATTAATCATCATGGATAACACTGATTATAAATCAGAAACAAATTTTTGGAAATTTACATTTGGTAAAGCAACATCGATCTATCCCATGTCATCGACTAGCATCTCCAGTTGCATCACTGCGAACTCCACGACTCACGTGCACGATGTCGACTATAGCACTCTGCCATTCCTAGATACCCGTTACTTAACTCAATTCACAAACACTGACATTATTGAAGGATTGCAGTTATGTATTCGATTAAAAAATATGTGCACCATGAACGACAAGATCTTCGCGGTGGTGTCGGGATTGGAGAAGAATACAGACCGCGGGGATATTGGCAGTTGGATCGATTTGTCACAAACGGAAATCTTTATTGTCAATAATAACGAAGTTATCCGACGGAATACCATCAATGAAAGCAATCACAGCAGTGCCAAACTAGATAGATTAAAGTAAGTTCCTATCTCTCTCCTCACTCCACACCCGACTCATCCCATTAATCCCTCCAGAGAGATAGCTATTGCATTCAATATAGTGCAACCTAAAGTGTCCCTAACAAAGTATCGCGAAGTGATGGTTACCGTCTACAATGCCTCGTCCGAGGAGGTAGACCGCGTGGAAGAGCTCAAGATTGTGCGCAAGGATCAAGGCAAGCACATCCATCCCATGTTATGCCGGTGTGTATTCGATACCGAATCAGTTATTAGAGAAAAAACCTTCGTGGTTAAAATGACAATCGATAGTACCGTGCTTGAGCATGCTGGATCAGGTCATTTCCCTTCGGCATATCTCGGTCTCTCCCGTGTGGATAGTAAGAAGCTATATCAATGCCGACAGAACTACAACACCGCGTTCCACATCAAGCCTTATTCCGAGGTTCTATATGCATTCCCAGGGACAGATAATGAGAATTTATTGTCGTTGGAGTCGCTGTACGCCTCGCCATACGGCGCTACCTGCTGTCGAGCCTTCAATAACTTCATCAAAGACGAGCGCCTCACTGATTACAAAGCCATCCAAACCCGTTTGAAGCATGAGATAGTAGAAATGTCGCAAGCAAATCTAAGAAAGAATCGAATGAGTAAGAAGAAGGATTCCGAACTAGCTTTGATCGCTAAGCAAGTGGAAAAGAAACAGGAATTGCTCATCACATTAGAGCACATCGTGTATGAGATATGCGTCAACTCGATGATGGTGCAGGAGCTGTGCGTGGAGACTACCAGCAGCAAGAACAAGCTGGCGAAGGACTCGTATGACGTGCTGATTGAACCAGATTGTGGTGGCAATTTCTTGCGTCGTAGTGCTTGGAAGACCATCCTGGATTGGCAATACATCACTACCAACTTGAATATCCATCTCCTAACCACTGACCACATGAGGATCGACCCTAATGCTACCATGCCTGATGTGGACTCTATCGTGGATGTTATTCCAACAATTACTCTTGGTGTTGCAGCTGCGCATTATCTAAAATTCAATGACGGCGGATTGCGTAAGATACTGACGACGTCGCACCATTGCACCATCGACGAGCGCTTGGAATGGCTGCATTCTTTCCAATGCAGTGAGAATTCAGCACAAACAATGCTTCATTTAGCACAGAAGTATCCGTTAACTGCTGCACACATCTTTAATGGTGGAGCCGTTATCAAGAACGCTGCAGGGACAGGAACGGATACCATTGAGGTGACAAAGATGCTTATTCGACGGTACGAGATAAGCAAGCGATTAGACATCTGTGCCTCTCAAATGCTGGGATTTGTAGTGACCCTCATCCGCACGGTGCTGGCCATGGCGATCACCCATCGCGGTCCGTTTCTAGAGGTGTTATCGCGGTCGTTGCGGATAGGGTTTTTAGCGAATATAAACAGTATGTTGACGACTGACGGCAAGGAAAAAGGCATGTTGGAGGACATGGAGACCGTGTCGTTGTGGTTGCAGCTGTTGACGGTGCGATTAGTGCCACCGGATAGTACGAATGCTACGGCACACAATGACAGTTATGTATCAACTGATGACGTTCAACTATTATCGATTGGCCGGAGTACAGGAACAGTAATACGCAGAGATTTGTCTCAACGGTACCGCTACTCACTCACTCACTCACCTACTTACTCACCTACTTGCTTACTCACTCATTAACTTCCTTATTCAGACTGATTCTGGACATAGAATTATCCGCGGAAGAAGTGAAAATAGTGCAAGAAGCCCTGCCAATGTTGGAGGGGTTTGTGCACGACGACCCCTATTTCTCGCGACCCTCGTCGTCTATACTAGGAGTGCCATTTACCAAAGACGTCAAGTTAAAGTTAGCGAAAAACGAAGTGGATCGAAAAGTATTGGCAGTTACGCAAGTGATTGGCACCCTTTTCACGCAGGGCGTCAACGAGATGCAGACCCTCAGTAACATGAGTTACAGCCACAAGGTGAAGATTCAAGGTATCGTAGCGATTACTACACCCACTCACTCACCTACTCACTTACTCACTGGCTTACTCACTCACTCACTCACTGGCTTACTCATTCACTCACTCCCCTACTCACTCACTTGCAGCTGAAATTAATACCCAATCGTTACACATTCTACTGAAGTACTACCAGGGCTACCGCGCTTGCTTGAAGTACCGACGGGAATTAATAAAGAACGAAATCTTGATGCTGTCCTCGAGCAACACGTGCAGCATGCTTGCCAGCAGCAGCATCATTGCTATGGGCAGTCCGTCCATGGGCAGCCCGTCCATGCTCCGTCCGTCCCTCGGCAATAACTCCATGGATTCCGTTGATTTAGATAGGAGTTTAATGCGAGAATTCAATCAAATTAGTAAGAATTTGAACTCGATGGACAAGCTAGCGACTGACGTCACCCACGCCATCCACGCCGGTAATGTCATGACCAGTGAGAAGCACGTACACGTTTTACTGAAGACGTCTTCATTATGCAGGGAGTTAGGTGGTGTAATTGGAATATTATGCAAGAGTGGTAAGGACCGCACCTCGATGGGAGTGACGCTAGACATGGCCAGAGGATTGAATGAAGCATCAGGAGTGACAACGTCAACGGCTAACATCTGTCAGCTACTCCGCTTACACGGTACCAGACGAGCGAATGTGTACGCGAATACTGGTCATATTACCTACGCCTTTAACTATATGCAGAGATCGTTATTGCCTGTTTGCTTCAAGCCTCCGCACGGCAGTTTCTCAGGCGGCGAGACGTAAGCGTGGATAGTAGATAGTAGTGACGTGGTTGACGTCGGCAGTGAAGTGCGACGTACAGATATGAGTTATTTAATGTACATTAATTACGAATTGTTGCTTTCTTGGTACTCATCTAGCTTCTTCCTGATGTCTTTCTGTCCCTTTAGAGTGAGTGAGTGAGTAAGTGAGTGAGTAGTTATAGGTGACGATGTAGCGTACCTTGAGGAACCAACCCCAATCATCAGCCACCGAAAATGCATGATGAAGTCGTTCTAACCAAAACGGATCTATGTACACCAATTTCCCGGGACTAAACATCCCTTTCAAGTACTTATTCATTTGACTTTGACGTAGGGTAGATAGCCGTTGAACACGTTCATGCAGCACCACACGCTTACGCATAACCTTGACCGGTGGCACCTTCTTCGCTAGTAATTTCTTGGTTGCCGCGGCATCCTCGTCGTCGCTCGAGTTGCTCTCGTCGTGGTTCACTACCGTGTTCTTGCGGATTTTTCCTTCTTTAATTTTCTTTTTTAAATCTTTTTTTTTATTATTTGCAATATTTTCACTGGTTGTTAGTAATGCTTGTACGTACTTCGCGGTGTCGGTGACGAGTTGAATCAAGCGTAGGAAGTGCAACGGATCTATCGGCTCCAGCTGCAAAGCGTAGCAATAATACTTCTCGGCGTTTTGATAGTCACCACTGAGTTCTTCTAACCAACCAAGCATGTATATAGCCAGCGGGTGTGGAGAAGAGTCTCGACGTTGGACTGAAGAAGAAAGCGTGAGTAAGTAAGTAAGTGAGTGAGTGAGTGAGTGAGTGAGTGAGTGAGCGAGTAAGTAAGTGAGTGAGTGAGTAAGTAAGTAAGTAAGTAAGTGAGTGAGTGAGTGAGTGAGTAAGTGAGTGAGTAGGTGAGTGAGTAAGTAAGCGAGTAAACTACCTGCTTCAGTAAACAATAATTTTGCTTTTGCATACGATTTGACGGTGCCTTTCTTCATATGATACATGCCATACCAGTAGTATATCTCCGGACTGGCCTGCGCCACTTCCCCACTCATTGCACCCTCCACACTGATACTAACCGACGATTTATTCGACGAAGCTTTCAATTTCTCTAGTCGTTTCGCCACTAAAATATCATTTAAATTCGTGAAAATACTGGCCTGAAACAGCTCCTCCGGATCCACACTCCGGCTCAACTCGTTCATGCTCTCCATCTCCTTGAGCTTCTCTTTGTAGTCAAAATTAGTGCTGCCGACCGGCGCTTTGTATCCTAACGCCGACAGGGACATGGCCAAGCATGCTAAGGTAAGGGGATCATTCGGTTGCAGTTGTAACGCCTCTTCAAAGCAGGCTCGGGCTTCACTGGCTTTGCCTATTTCCAACAAGATTTGTCCTTTCAATCTTGCCGCTTCGATATCGATGCGATTCGATAGAATATACGCTTTATTCAGGCATATTAAAGCGAAATCCTTGTCGTTATTATAGATATAGCTCATAATCCCTAACGCGCGCCAGGCCAACGGGTTGTTGTTACCGCTTTTGATCGAACGAGACATTAAATGAAACGCTTCACGGTAATTGCCCTCTAAAGCGAGTATTACCGAGCAAGTACGTAAGGTGTAAGGGTTGTTATTCGCATGCTTTAATGACGTGGTGAAATATTTTACAGCGTCATTCCTTGTAGCAGAATTTTGCCAGGCGATAAGACCTAAGATGCGCTGTGCGGACGTCATTGAGGGGTCTAATTTCACTGCGGAATTTGCATATGATTTCGCGGTATTGTAGTCATCAATATCGAAGTAGAAATAGGCTAATGATACCATTACCGCGGCTAACTCGTAACCGAAAGTAGGATTGGTATCGACTGCCTCATGCTCCTCGTCATTGTACTCCTCCTCCTCCTCCTCCATACCCATATTCTCGTCGTCCACACCCAGCAGCTGCTGATCTAAATCATTAATTTCTTGTTTACTTAATTTACGACGTTTACGTAATACCCATTTTAATAAACGGCTAGATTTGGCATGTTGCCCACGTGTGTAATGAAGGAAATGAGCTAGTGCAATGCAGGGCCACACGGTTTGGGAGAACGACAACGAAACCGCCTCCCGCAGTAGGTGCTCCGCACGATAGTGGTCTTTCAATACCGACGATACAAACTCACCATAAGCCATGAGGGCTGTCCAGCGGTACTTACCCTTCAACATGAACAGCCCTTTACGGTAGTAGGAATCCGCGGCGGTGATGGATATGGATGACGTATCAGGAGGCACAGATGCGTATAATAAATAGGCGTATGCATTATCAGGATGACTATGTATTGATCGCTTATACAATTCCACAGCTCTTGGGATATCACCACGTGCGTGATAGAAGTGTCCGGTGGAAGAATATATTAATGACGAAGTGAAACTGTCTGCCTTACCGGCGAGTAACGATATACAAGAACGATATTGCTGCAAGATAGTATCCTGCTTCACACCCATTAACTCATTCAACCACGCTATTTCTAGCTGCGATTTGCAGTAGGAAATGCTGTCACTTTGCACGCGGCATAGATAGCGATGCGCTACCTGGTAGTTCCCCTTGTCAATCAATAAATGCGCGTATCCACGTAGTGCGTCAACACACAAGGAGTTGTTCAATAACGCGCCGATAAATATCTGTTCGGCTTGTTTGATGTACCTGATTCTATGCATGTACATGGCGCATTGAGCCAGGACCACGTCATACTCGGGACACATGTGTGCTAGCTGCGATACGAATTGCGCTTTGCTGTAAATACTTTTGTACTTAATACCCAGCTTCAACTGTATCAATTGGCATATCGCATAGTCCTCATACAGCTGCTTGTTCATGCCCATCACCTCATTCCCGCGGATAATAACGGCGTACGCTTCTTTCCCCAGATTGTTCAGTAGTAACCAATAGCCCAGTTGGTACAGATGCACTGGGTTCGTAGGATGCTTGGCAATCTTGATAATCAAACCTTTATACTCCTCAAATAACGGCTCTGTTAGGCACCGTTCGAAGGTCAAGGAGGTCGAATCATCACGGATGAAGCAATCGAGTATACGGTTCATCTCCTCATCATCCACCGTGTGACCGTCGATCGTCATGGTCTTGTTCAAGGTCGCACCAAGATCAATTGTATTATGCAAAAAGGATTCAAAATCAGCAATACCGTGATGTATCCCAGGCGTAACAGCACTGATATCGAAGGTATTCAAGGTTGTTTTCAACGGATTTGGCGTGGTTATTGGACTGCCACTACCGGGAGTTCTTGGTCGAGTGAAATTCATTGAATTAGACATTAAAATGGACTCATTCATCTTTTTACTAGCCGCCGGTAATCGTGAAATCAATGGAGGAATCCGGATCCAAACGTTTCTATCCGAACCCGAAGACGAAATGCCGCGTCGGCTTATCAATGCTTTGCTTAATTGATGTTTGAATGCTCTTTTCTTAGTCCCTTCCCTCTTCCCTACCTGGCGGCTAATAGAGTCCAAGTCGTACATAGCCATGTCGAACTTACCATCACTACTGTATGCATCGCGCTTTGGACAGTAGTACAGCACACCACCGTCCGAGTCGGAGAGTAACTGCAGCGTACTTAGTCGATCCAATTGCCTTTGTTCATGGTACTTCCGTTCATGATCAGACCAATCTTCCAGTAGTAATGATTGTCGCGGCAGTAACGGCGCTGATGACACGGCAACGGTATGCACGGAGGTATCAACACCTTGTCGAACTAATCGAAATCTATTATCAAATGGTAATCCCACTTGCACGGTACCTGTCTTAGTGTGCACATACACGTCATTCAAACGGCTATCTGGGTCACTATACACATCCCACTTACGATCGGTGTGTTTGACATAGATAGCATCCGCTTTAATGGTTAGGTTTTTGTCTTTAATATCGTTATAGAAGTTATCTACAAACTCTTTCCTATTCAATGCATGTGGACAGACGATGTTCAAGGAGATAGTCGAGTACGCCTTGGCCTCCCGCATGCTAGTAGGCATCACTAATGATGCTCGTTGCATCACTCCCGCTTCTAACATGTGACGTTTGAATATATCTTGTTCCAATAATGAATTATCTTCGTATTCATCGAATAGTTGCACCATATGCTCGGCAATACCATGCACTTGGGAGGCCTGCGAGCTCAGCTCACTTATCAACGCCAACCGTTGCTTCTCTGCTTCCGCTATCATTTTCTGTTTATATAATCGAATACCTTGCTTGGAGGTGGGCATTTCATCCTGTTTTTTATTTTTTTTCTTCGCGGGAACATCAATGCGCCTCAAACGATCCAGGAGCTCTTCACTATCGTTTTCGGCAATATATTTCAATGCAATTTCTATATAGAAAAAAAGTGTGTTATTATAAGATTGAAAGTGTAACGGATGAAGTAAATACCTGGAATATCATGGTGGTTATCACCACGCACTAACGCATTCTTAGCCCGATTATCACGCCCAATTGTATCCCGATTCTTGTAGTTCAACGACTTCACAGACGTCAGAATGGAGTCCAATACACTTTGCTCCACATCCGGTGGCCGGTACGTAATTGTATAATCTAATTTCTTAGTCATACCGGCTCTTCCTATTTTTCTTGATTTTAATAAATCTAATCCCGCTTTCCCACTCATCGTATTCCGGTTGTCGGTAGCACCAGACGTTACCGAGTACTTCTTATGCATACTCCCTGATGACGTACGCCCACGTTTTTGTAATTGTTCTTGTATTGCAGATGCGGAAGCAGCAATCTGTTGGGAGTAATCACGTGATGCATATATTCGACGTTGCAGTAGCTCATCCTTGAAGCGCTGAAGCAATTGTGATGCAGATTCACCATGTTTGATGGTATACTTCGTCGTCTTGGGTACATTATCATTTCTTTCGTGCTGACTGTCGTCATCATCCACGTCATTCATACCTATCTCAGCATCGTCATCCACCCTTACTAAACTGTTTTTATTAAAATTATGAGGTGGTTCAAATTGAAATGAATCTTCAATTTCATTACGATAAAATATTCGATCCGTTTTTATATCTGCCAAACACGTCCATGGCCACACCTGCTTCACCACGATTGCTCTTGCATACAATATATTGAAATCATTCGTGAATCCCTCTGGCGCTGGCTCTGCGTCATCATTGATATGGTCGGACTGCAGTACTCTTCTTGCATTGACTATGTTGTCGTCATCGCTATTATCCTGCTGCTGCTCGTCATCGATGTACACACGTTCGCTGTGAATGATCTTTTCCCATTTCTGTGTCGCCTGGTCCGCGTGACGCTTTAGCTCAGTGTAATTCATGTCATTGTTGGTAGCAATGTCTTTGCTGCGGATAGTACTATATAACTTCTTGATGTTGCTCTCTATTGCTGACACTTTGGATGCAGATGAAGGCGACAGAGTCTTGGGAGGTTTGTGGCGCGGACCAGGCGAGTAGCTGTTCTCGTCATCTACACTAGCTTTAGGACGGGTAGGTAGCACGCTTTCTTCTTCATCCGCGGCACCATCCCTATTTAATACACCAAATCTGATAGTTTTCCCTTCTGATTCATGTTGTAACGGCGACTTCGACTTCTTACTGCTGTCTAGCTGCACGAACACCAACGGTTTCGCCCATTGACCCCCTTTTTCATTGTATTTGGCATAAAATACAGGTCCATTATTACTGGCTTGGTACTCCACCCACGCACTGTCCTCTCCTTGCGCTATCCGTAATTCTAATGCACCGATTTTTAATTTTTCAATCTTTTTATTCATTTTATCTTCGTCGTTTTCTAGGAATTCAGCGATAGCTTCGCTATTTCCCACTTGTGGTGCATAAGTAGTAGTTGCTCCTGCATAGCTATTCACAGCAGACGCTGCGTATGAGTGCATTGACGACGAAGGTGTAGACTTAGGCATTGGACGATTGGCATTTGGTGTTGTGGATTGAGACTTGGGTTTCTGGTTACTATTCTTGTATGGAGAGCCAGGAGCACTGCGTGGAGGAGGTGTGCGATCAGTTTTACCATCAAAACTTCCGCTTGTTAAGCTTGTTGTTTCCTCAATTTCTTTCTTTTTCTTTAGTTTTAATGGTGTTTCCCATTGACTGACCCCTCCTTTTTCATTATAATAGTATTTAGAATTAGTTTCAGGATCTATGAATGCACCCCATTCCCCAGAATCCTCGTACTCGATTCCCCTAGTGGAGTCCACAACTCCACTCTCGTTGTCTCTCAAGTCGTGCATCGTATTATTGAATGCGGGATCATAACCATCGATATAACGCTCATTTTCTTCTAAAACCCACTTACTTTCGCCAGTTACATTATTGTGATAGTACTCGTTCCCCTCGTCGTCGTAGTACTTGATCCAACTAATAGTCTTGTTACTAGTCGACTTACTCGGTGATGGCCATTTACTTTCACCAGTTTCTTCATGATACAAATATCGCTCTCCAGTTTCTGGGTCAATCGCACTTATCCATTTGGACTTGTCACTCTTGCTTGCTCCCCCGGTGGTAGGAGGCGCTTTCTTCATTGGTGAAGGAGATTCTCCATTACCAAATGCAAGATTTTGTAAATTTTCTTTACTGGATGCAACATCTGGAGGAAAAGTGAATGACTTACTACCAGATTTGCTCGCGGGAGACAAATCCAAGCGAGGCACCAAACCCGACATTGCAATATGTCACCTACTCTTTTTAAAATATTTTTTTAATTTTTTAACTGCTCTCAAATCATGCGGCCTTCATACCGGCATGGACCGCTCGTTTATCTATCGAAGAAGGATTGAAGCGACCAAATCGTGCCATTTCTCGGGTTTCAATACACTTTTTTAATTAATTACAATATTTTCTATGTATAATAATAATAATAATAATAATAATAATAATTTGGTCATAGACCGGGTTCGTGCGATGGACCGAGGCCAGCTGAGGACGCACCGTTTCTTTGTAAGATACACAGATAATGCTGGCCTTTGATGTCTGGGCTAACTCTCACGCGCATGTCATTATGCGATGATAAATAAGCATTTATTTTTTCAATGCTCGGCAATAAGTTAGG
>JACCDO011177545.1_pt1 | contig 23015 bp, 17 predicted proteins | sample 7446101 | NCBI WGS metagenome assembly JACCDO01 (sample SAMN15323440, study PRJNA562643) | freshwater metagenome | isolation source: river surface water | place: USA:Blue River Watershed | collected 2017-08-16
ATTTCACGAAGAAAGTGTGTCCAGCTCGTAGTGGAAGGCGCATCGACATAACCACTTATGCAAATAACTTTCTTTGTTCGTGGATGAACAAAATGGAATGCCCAAAAAGCACCTCCAGTTGTATGCATTTTCTTGCCTACAAAATGAAACATTCCGCGCATTTCAAATCCTTTAACTGATCCATCTGCATTTGTAGCTGCTGTCATTTCTGGATAAACCAATTTCACGTATTGCGTGCCCATATACAAACCTTCCGTTTCATGAGGGACATTGTAACGTAACATGGTATCGCGAGCCCTCAATAGGTTTTCCAATTCCAACTGACTCGAATCTTTGAAATCGTATTGGTAAATCATAACACCTTCCCAAATCGTTCCAACATCTTGTTTGCCAATATTTGGAAACTCTATAGGTCTAGAAGCTGGAGGAAACTCAATTCGATAAAAATTCTTATTCGAAGAAACAATTCCTGAACCATCTGGTAATTGAATATCGATTCCAAAAGTTTGTTTTACATTTTGTTGAACATGTTCATTTCTTTCCTTTCCGAATCGATCCAAAATTCTTTTCCACTCTCGTTCTTCGTAGTAATTATGCGCTTGATCTATTGTTTTACTTTTGAGTAATTGAATAAGTTGATTTTTATCACGGGCATTAATCTCCATTATTGCTTGATCATAAGCCCATCCATCTTTAATGAAATTAAGTTCTGCACTGCTTTTGCCTGAACCTGGAAGCATATTAATAACTAGCACGTTTCGGTGTCTCTTAATTCCGCCGTCAAAAGTAGAATGATTTCTATGTATTAACTCAAACGTTGTAACATCAGGAAAGTACGGCATTATAAACCTTGTTAAAGCGGAATCTAATGCTTTTTTTACTTCTGGAGAATTCCAAACATCGTCATCCGCAACAATTAACAATTCGCCAATTTTTCCGGTTACTTGAAGTCCTTCATCTTCGTACCTGCCGCACGATACAAGGCTAAGGAAAAGGGAGAAAAATAAAACTAACCTCATTTTACTCTAAGTTTTTGTCCTACTTGTATTCTACTGACTTTCACGCCAGGATTTAACTTTTGCAATTGACCAATGGTTAAATTGTGTTTTTGAGCTACTTTACTGAAGTTATCACCCGACCTGACCGTATAGTATTTCTTTTTCGGCGCTGGTGGTTTAACGGGTGTTGTCGTCTGTTGGGTTTGGGTAGTCTGTGTTTGAGCTATCACTTCGTCGCTATACACCTTTAACTTTTGTCCTACATATAAATTCGTTGTTCTCAACGCATTCCATTCCATTAGTTGATTGATGGTTACATTGAATTTTAACGATATAGACTTGAGGTTTTCTCCAGGTTTAACTTTATAATATTGAAGGTTTTTAGAAGGTAGTTTAGAAGAATCCCCATCCGTATTTTGAAATTCAATGTTCTGTGTAGAATCTTCAGATTTAACTGTATTAGTGTCTTTTTGTTGGATGACAATAACTTGATCAGGATTATAAATACTTTTCTCTAGCTTATACAAGGAATCTTCTAAACCGACCAACATCGTAATCTGCGTAAACGGACCTGTAATGCATCTTGCAGGTTTTGTTTTCGGAATATAAGTAGTTTTATATACGGGATTTAGTGATTTAATTTCTTCCAAATCCCATCCGATTAATTTTGCAACAGTGTTCATGTGAACGGCCTGTTTTAAACACATGGTATCTAATTCTGCATTATGAACTTTTGCCTCTAGAGGAATTATATTGTGTTCTGCGTGATAGGTCATCAAATAGGCTGCAGCGATAAAATTTGGTACATACCCCTGAGTCTCTGTTGGTAAATACGGTCGTACAGCCCAATAGGTAGTCTTGTTTCCAGACTTACGAATCGCCTTATTCACCGTTCCTGGTCCAGCATTATAGGCAGCAAGGGCCAGATTCCAATCTCCATAAATTCCGTAAAGTTGGCGAAGGTAACGACAAGCTGCATCTGTCGCCTTTTCTGGATCCATACGCTCATCAATGTACGAGTTTTCCTCAAGACCGAAATAAAGTCCCGTTTTATACATGAATTGCCACAAACCGAGGGCTCCTGCTTTTGATTTTATTTGGGGCCTCAAACCGCTTTCAATTACACTCAAAAAACGCAATTCAATGGGCAGTCCGTATTCCGCAAGCTTCTCGCGGTACATATCAAAATACAAGGCTGATCGTCCCATTGCGATGCGGATAAAACTTCTTCGCTCCCGGGCAAAAAAGCGAATGGTAGAAATTGTTGCCTGGTTACATTCCAAATGAAACGGAGTCATTTCATTCATTTTTTGCAACCTTTGACAAATTTCCTCATCGGTAAAACTCGGTATTTCTCCCTGTTCGTATTTTAGGGCACTAATAATCGAATCATAGCGCAAGTCATTCGTATAATCTGCATAAAAAAGTTTCAAGGTTTGTTCCACCGTATTCAAAAAAGCTTCTCCTTTCAATGAATCTGAAGGTTTGCGCATGTGCGGAGGTTTCTGGGAGAATCCTAGGATAATATTAATAGTGAAGAAAACGATTAGAAAAAACCTCATAGTTGCTTCTCTATTTTTTTAGCAAGATTCAACACAAATTGATCATTAAAATCAGCCGCCATTAACTGAATACCAAAAGGCAATCCATTGGAATGTGTTTTCCATGGCATACTTAATGCTGGATTACCAGCTAAGTTGGCATGTACAGTAAAAATGTCTTGTAAATACATTTGAATTGGATCTGAAATCGCGTTCAAAGCAAAAGCCGTACCAGGCGTTGTAGGCATAAGAATCGAATCGCAATCAATTAGTATTTCTATTGTTTTGTTTTTTATTAATCTCCTGACTTGTTGGGCCTTAGCGTAGTATGCATCGTAATATCCATGAGATAATACAAATGTTCCCGCCATGATGCGCCGTTTCACTTCTTTTCCAAAACCTTCCGTTCTAGATTTTGTATAGGTCTCTTCAACACCTTTCGCTTCCGTGCTTCTATAGCCATAATGAACGCCATCAAAACGTGCTAAATTTGAAGAAGCTTCCGCTGTAGACAAAACATAATATGTAGGAACTAATTGTTCCATGAAAGGAAAACTATATTCTTTTATTGAATATCCAGCTTCTTTTAGTTTTTCAATAGTTGAAAAAAGAGCTTCTTTCACTTCAGCATCTAGTCCGGGATGATGCAAATATTCCGAAATAACCGCTAGTTGACCTTTTTCTTGGACATTCGTTTCCCATTCTCTCGAGGAAGAAGTACTATCGAATTCATCTTTTCCCGACATAATTTCAGTAATCAATTCAGCATCTTCTAATGAATTGGTAAAAGGGCCTATTTGATCGAATGAAGACGCATAAGCAATTAAACCATAGCGACTAATTCGTCCGTAAGTAGGTTTAAATCCGTATGTTTTCGTCCATGAGGCAGGTTGTCGTATAGATCCGCCGGTATCACTTCCAAGTGAAAATGTGCATAATCCTGCTGAAGCAGCAACAGCAGAGCCTCCTGAAGAGCCACCCGGTACTTTTGAAGTATCGAGGTTGTTTTTAACCGGTCCATAAACAGAGGTTTCATTGGAGCTTCCCATAGCAAACTCATCACAATTCAATCGACCTATTACAATTACATCTTGATCGATTAACCGTTGTAATGCGGTGGCTGTAAATAAGGATTCAAACCCATCAAGTATTTTAGAAGAAGCTGTAACACGGTGGCCTTTGAAACAAATATTGTCCTTTATTGCAACCACACAACCCGCTAATTGTCCGGCGGTACCGTTGGCTATTTTTGCATCTACATCCTTTGCTTGACGCAGAGCGTCTTCTTCAAATATTTCTATGAATGCATTAAGATTTTGAAATTCTTTGATACGTTTTAGATAGCTTTCTGTTATAGACAAAGCAGATTCTCCGGAACGCAATGCTTCCCTTATCTCACTTATCGTACCGTAAGCCATTATTTTTCCTCTGCTTCTGTTTTAGAGACTTCTGTAGAAGAGCTGCTATCAGCACCTTTAGAGGCGTCTTTGAATTCTTTCACACCTCTTCCCAAACCTTTCATCAATTCAGGTATTTTTTTACCGCCAAAAAACAACAAAACAATAACCAAAGCAATAATCATTACTTGTCCTGGTCCTACTACTCCTAAAATAAACATATCCTTGTATTTAGTTAAAACAAAGCTAACAATTAATATCCAATTGGATTTGCCAAAGGATGTTATAATTTTCTTGCCACTTCTACTTCTTCAAACGCTTCCACAATATCTCCAATTTGAATGTCGTTGTATTTGTCAATATTCAATCCACATTCGTAATTGTTTTTCACTTCTTTTACATCGTCTTTGAAGCGTTTCAATGAACCGAGCGTACCTGTATGCACCACAATACCATCGCGAATCACGCGCACTTTAGCAGATCTTTTGATCACTCCATCTAACACATAACAACCCGCAATTGTACCCACTTTTGTAATGTCGAATGTTTCTCTAATTTCAGCAGAACCTGTAATTTGCTCTTCAATATCAGGAGATAACATTCCTTCCATTGCGGCTTTCAACTCTTCAATCGCTTTATAGATTACGCTATATAGACGAATATCAATTTGTTCATTTTCCGCTAGTTTTCTCGCACTTTGTGAAGGTCTAACTTGGAAACCTATGATAATCGCATCCGAAGCTGAGGCTAAATTGACATCGGCTTCTGTGATAGCTCCAACTCCTTTGTGAATAATATTCACTTGAATTTCTTCCGTAGAAAGATTTAACAAGGCATCAGATAGCGCTTCAATTGAACCATCCACATCACCTTTCACGATTACGTTAAGTTCTTTAAAGTCTCCAATAGCTAGACGGCGACCAATTTCATCCAATGTAATGTGTTTATTAGTGCGTAAACCTTGCTCTCTGTAAAGTTGTTCTCTTTTCTGAGCAATAGACTTCGCTTCTTTTTCATCGTTTAACACATTGAATTTGTCTCCCGCATTTGGCGCACCGTTGATACCAAGAACTGAAACAGGTTGAGCTGGTCCTGCCTCTTTTAAGGCTTTTCCATGCTCATCGTGCATTGCACGCACGCGACCGTAGTGTCTTCCAACAAGGATGACATCTCCCACCCTCATAGTTCCTGCCTCTACCAACATGTTTGTTACGAATCCCTTTCCTTTATCTAAGGAAGATTCAATAACTGTTCCGAGTGCATTTTTATTTGGATTTGCTTTTAAATCTAAAATTTCTGCTTCCAATAATACTTTGTCGAGTAGCAAATCAATATTTAGGTTTTGTTTTGCCGAGATCTCCTGACTTTGGTATTTTCCACCCCAATCTTCTACAAGAATATTCATTGCGGAAAGTTGTTCGCGAATACGGTCAGCATTTGCTCCCGGTTTGTCGATTTTATTGATCGCAAAAATCATTGGAACATTTGCAGCTTGTGCATGAGAAATCGCTTCCTTAGTTTGAGGCATCACGTCATCATCTGCCGCCACAATAATGATGGCAACGTCAGTTACTTGAGCACCTCTGGCACGCATGGCCGTAAATGCCTCGTGACCTGGCGTATCCAAGAAGGTCATTTTTCTACCGTCTTTCAATGTTACCGAATATGCTCCGATGTGCTGTGTAATTCCTCCTGCTTCGCCTTCTGTTACATTTGCATTTCGGATTTTATCAAGAAGAGATGTTTTACCATGGTCAACGTGACCCATAACCGTAATAATTGGTGGTCTTGGGATCAAATCTTCTTCACTATCCTCAACAAGTTGAATAGATTCTTGGACTTCGGCACTTACAAATTGTGTTTCGTATCCAAATTCGTCCGCAACAATTTGAATGGTTTCGGCATCTAATCTTTGATTGATAGACGCGAAAATACCAAGCGACATACATACGGAGATTACCTGGGTTGGTGCTACATTCATCATAGACGCCAACTCTGACACGGTAACAAATTCCGTCAATTTCAAGATTTTATCTTCAAGTTCAGCTTGTTCTAATTCTTCTTGACGACGTTGAGCAACTAAATCACGTTTTGATCTTCTATTTTTTGAAGCTTTCGACTTAGAACCTTGATTTGATAGTCGCGCAAGTGTTTCCTTGATTTCTTTTTGAATATCTCGTTCAGAAACTTCTTGTTTTTCAACTTTTGGACCTTTATTAAATTTATTTCCCGCTTGTTGATTGGCGGTTGGATTGACCTCCACCTTTTTAATGCGTTTTCTCTTTCTCTTAGAATTTGCATCATCTGAGGATGTTGCTACCGGAGTTTTTGGTTTTTCAACCGGCAACTCTATTTTTCCTAGAACGGTAGGACCAGACAATACTTGACGTTCAAAACGAATTGTTTCTATTTCAGGTGCTTTCTCTTCCTTGGGTTGATCTGAAACTTGCTCGAGAGCGGGTTGTTCAGAAACAGTTTCCTCTTCCTTAAATACGGCAACTGGTTCTTCTTTCTTTTTATCAGGACGAGTTTTTTGATTTAATGCGGATAAATCAATTTTTCCAACAACTTGAATTTTAGAATCTGTTGTCGGCTTTTGATCTCCCGAAGATAAAATTTGTCGCTTTATTTCTTCAACATTAATTTCAGTCTCTTCCTCTTCTTCTGCTTCCTCTGGCTGCTCAACTACTTGAATATCCTCCAAAGACAATGTCTCACGCTTTTCTCTTCGTGTAGACACTTTTGCCTGTTCTTTGAGGTTTTGGTCGGCAGCAAATTCCTGACATAATAAATCAAAATGGTCGCCTTCTAATTTGGTATTTGGATTTGTATCAATCTTAATTCCTTTAGATTGAAGAAAATCTACCAATGTTTGTATTCCCACATTGAGTTCGCCGGCTGCCTTTCCTAAACGGATTGGTTTTCCCATATCGTTTTCTTTTCTTTAAATTTATTCAAATTCTGCCTTCAAAATTTTGAAGACTTCTTCTATTGTTTCTTTTTCTAAATCAGTTCTTGACACTAATTCCTCCACACTTATTTCTAACACAGATTTTGCTGTATCACATCCAATTGCTTTTAATTCATCAATGATCCAACCATCGATTTCATCAGCAAATTCTTCTAAATCTACGTCATCAATATCAACTTCTCCGTCGCGGTAAACATCGATTTCATATCCACATAACTTTCCGGCTAATTTGATGTTGTGACCACCCTTTCCAATTGCAAGAGAAACCTGATCTGGCTTCAAAAATACTTTCACTCTTCCTTCGTCCTCTAAAATATCCATTGAAGAAACTTTTGCCGGAGACAATGAGCGCTGAATGAGCAATTGATTATTGGTAGTGAAATTGATAACATCAATATTCTCGTTTCTCAATTCTCTAACTATGCCATGTATTCTTGAGCCTTTCATACCTACACAAGCACCAACAGGATCAATTCTATCGTCGTAAGATTCTACCGCTACTTTTGCTCTTTCTCCTGGTTCACGAACAATTTTCTTAATCGTAATTAATCCGTCAAATACCTCAGGAACTTCAAGTTCGAACAATCTTTCAAGGAATTCAGGGGCTGTTCTAGAGAGAATAATTACCGGTGTACTATTGCGCATGTCAACTTTTGCAACAACCGCACGTACCGATTCTCCTTTTTTGAAGAAATCAGCTGGAATTTGTTCCGATTTTGGTAAAATTAGTTCGTTGTTGTCGTCGTCCATTACCAAAATTTCTTTCTTCCAAACTTGGTAAACTTCACCTGTAACAATTTCGCCAATTCTTTCCTTGTATTTTTTATACAAATGATCTTTCTCGAGTTCTAAAATTCTGGAAATAAGGTTTTGTCTCAATGACAAAACATTTCTTCTCCCAAAATCAGCGAACTTGAATTCCTCTGTTACCTCTTCACCGATTTCAAAATCCGGCTCAATTTTAATCGCATCAGAATATGCAATTTCTGTATTTGGATCTTCTACTTCTCCATCGTCAACAATTTCTTTATTCAAGAATATTTGAACATCTCCTTTGTCTATGTTAACGATAATGTCAATATGCTCATCCGTATTAAATTTCTTCTTAAACATTGCCCTAAAAACATCTTCTAAGACATGTTGCATTGTTTGTTTGTCGATGTTTTTTAACTCTTTAAACTCCGAAAACGAGTCAACTAATTCAAGACTATTCATACACTATTATTTAAACGATATCACAATTTTTGCTTCTTTTATTTGATCAAATGGAAACTCTATTATTTCTTCCACCAGTATCTTTTTTTTCTTTTTCTCATCGAGCTGTTTGGATAACACACGCAATACGATGCCTTCCTCTGCTACCTTTACTAATTCTCCCTCTGTTTTCTTTCCATCCGGACTAACTACAGCTAATGTTCTGCCGATATTCTTCGCATACTGATTAATATGGCGAAGTGGTTTATCTAAACCTGCAGAAGACACATGTAACTCGAAATCTTCTTTTTCCCTGTCTAGATTGTGTTCAATATTTCTAGAAACCGACATGCAATCTTCCACCGAAACTCCTCCTTTCAACTTGTCAATTTCAACATGAATGACATTTGACGAAGAAACGGTAAGTTCCACGATATAAATACCATTATTCAGCTCATTTATGCGCTCCTCAGCCAGGTTCTTTATTATTTTCTTGTCAAGCATATCAATAAAAGAGGGGACTTTCGTCCCCTCTCGTTAACATCAAATCTGTTGCAAATATACGACATTATTTGAAATTAGCAAATACCACTGAAAGTTTCCTTTAAATTTGCACCTATGCTTTTCGAAATTGACAATAAAATAATATCAAGTGAACTCTTCCGAAGAAAGTTTGTATGTGACCTCAATGCTTGTAAAGGATCATGTTGTGTGGAAGGAGATGGTGGCGCACCACTTAAGCAAGAAGAAATAGATGGGATTGATAAAAATTTAGATACTATTCTCCCTTTTTTGAATCAAGCTTCACAATTGGAAATTATTCAAAATGGTTTCTTCACTGAAGATAATGATGGTGAGAAAGCTACACGATTGATGCCCGATGGTGCTTGTGTCTTTGTAAACACAAATTCTGACGGTATTATTTCTTGTGCAATCGAACAGGCTCATCGAGATGGAAAAAGTTCGGAACACAAACCAATATCCTGTCATTTATACCCAATTCGCGTAAAAAAATTTAGTGAAATTGAAGCCTTGAATTATGAGGAATGGTCCATTTGCAGCCCAGCCTGTAAACTGGGGGAGTCCCTTCAAGTTCGTGTGGTCGAATTTTTAAAAGAACCCCTGATACGTGCCTACGGAGAATCCTTTTATTCGGAACTCATGTCATTGAAGAATGAGATTCTTGCTGAAATCGAAAAAGGCTCCTAACGGAGCCTTTTTTTATGTTTTAATGTTCTTCTTCACCTTCTTTTAAAGGAACAGTTTGAGGAACGAAGTCTTCTTCATAACCTGGTTTCGAATAATCATAAGGCCAACGATGAACAGTTGGTAACTCACCAGGCCAGTTTCCATGAATATGTTCTACAGGAGTAGTCCATTCCAAGGTATTTGAATTCCATGGGTTTTGAGGTGCCTTTGGTCCTCTGTAAATACTGTAGAAGAAATTGAATAAAAATATTGCTTGCCCTAGAGCTGCGAATATTGCAAACATGGTAATGATTACATTCAAATCCATCATCATCTCCAACGCTGAATTATCGAAGTCTTTGTAAACAGAATAATCATAATACCTTCTTGGCGCTCCAGCAAGTCCAACGAAGTGCATTGGGAAGAAAACACCATACGCTCCAATTATTGTAATCCAAAAATGAACGTACCCTAATCTTGTATTCAACATACGACCATACATTTTTGGAAACCAATGGTAAACACCTGCAAACATTCCAAAAACGGCGGACATACCCATAACAATATGGAAGTGAGCAACTACAAAGTATGTGTCATGAATGGCAATATCTAAAGCTGAATCAGCTAAGATAATACCTGTGACACCACCTGTTATGAACGTTGAAACTAAACCAACAGCAAAAAGCATTGCTGGTGTGAAAATCAAAGATCCTTTCCATAATGTTGTTATGTAATTAAATACTTTAACGGCGGAAGGAATAGCTATCAATAAGGTTGTAAATACGAAAACACTCCCCAAGAATGGATTCATTCCTGTAACAAACATGTGGTGACCCCAAACGATGAACGACAAGAAGCCAATTGCCAAAATTGAACCAATCATCGCTTTATATCCAAATATAGGCTTACGTGCATTCGTTGCGATAATTTCTGAAGATAATCCGAGTGCCGGTAGTAAAACGATATACACTTCCGGGTGACCGAGGAACCAAAATAAGTGTTGGAACAAAATTGGAGAACCACCATGATTGGAAAGCATTTCATCTCCGACTATAATATCCGACAAATAGAAACTTGTTCCTGCTAATCTGTCCATAATTAGTAACAAAGCAGCCGAAAGTAAAACAGGGAAAGAAAGAACTCCTAGAATTGCCGTAACGAAGAACGCCCAAATAGTCAAAGGCATACGCGTCATGGTCATCCCTTTTGTACGTAAATTAAGAACGGTTACAATGTAATTCAAAGATCCTATCAACGAGCCTGCAATAAAAATTGCCATTGAAAACAACCATAGAGTCATTCCTAAACCTGAACCAGGAACAGCTTTAGGTAATGCCGATAAAGGTGGATATACTGTCCAACCTGCCATAGCTGGTCCCGTTTCAACGAAAAGTGAAATTAACATTAGAACGGATGAGATAAAGAAGAACCAATATGATAACATATTAAGGAATCCAGAGGCCATGTCACGTGCTCCCAACTGAAGAGGAATTAATATATTGGAAAAAGTTCCTGATAATCCACCGGTCAATAAGAAGAATACCATGATAGTTCCGTGAATTGTAACTAAACCTAGGTACATGTTTTGGTCAAGAATTCCTTTAGGCGCCCATCTGTCACCTAAAAACAGGTTTAGAAAGTCAGAACTCTCTCCAGGCCATGCTAACTGAATTCTAAATAAAATTGATAACATCATAGCCACCAAACCCATAAATACTGCAGTCATCAAGAACTGCTTTCCAATCATTTTATGGTCATGGCTAAAAATGTACTTTGAAACAAAATTCTCTTCGTGGTGGTGCTCTTCATGATGAGCATGTCCATGATCGTGTGAATCGTGTGCGTGAGATCCCATTTTATTTTTGTTTTATTTCGTTATTAAATTTCGTCTTCTTTTTTTATTGGTGCAGCCTCTCCGGTCGCGTCTTCAGCAGGCATATCCTCTCCAGAATTACTTCCATCTTCTTTCGCCATATCGTCTCCTCCTTCAGCAGGTGCGGTACCATATTTCAATTTGAACGTTTCTTTCTTTTTTCCTGCCAACCAAGCCGCATATTCAGCTTTTGAAAGTACTTCAATATCCATTTTCATTTTGTAGTGAGCTTTTCCACAAATTTTGTTACACATCAATACATACTTGAATTTAGGGTCATTTTTAATTTCCCTCATTTCAGCTGTGGTTATTGACGGGGTAAATTTTGTTCTCGTTGTCATTCCCGGAACAGTATTAATTTGTGCTCTAAAGTGCGGGAAATATGCTGAGTGGATTACATCCATGGAACGGAAGTTAAATTCATATTCCTGACCGACACATAAAACCAAAGTTCCTTTGACAATAATGTCATCTTCCGCATTTTTATCTACCTCTTTGTTATGATTTTGTTTCAATTGATAAAGTGATCGCAATATACGTTCGTTATGTGACAACGTAAACTCTTGCGCCTCAACTAATGAGTCACTCAAAACCGTGTCAGCATTCGAAAGTAATTTGTTGATTGCATTTACTTTTTTCTCTCTCTCTATAATGGCATCCTCGATGGTTTTAGTAGTAAGGATTCCTAATTCGTTTGTTCCAGTAGTTAACTTATAATCATATTTACCCAAAACATTATCCTCTCCGGCATATCTCGCCGTCCAATCGAATTGTTTTGAATACAACTCAATAACCACAGCACCATCACCTGAAGGAGATGTTAGGTTATTCCATGAACGAAGACCTAAAATTATAATAACGGCCAACACACATGCAGGCACTACCGTCCATATCATTTCCAACTTGTTGTTATGGGGGAAATAAGTGGCTCTAACCCCAGGTTTTCTTACGTACTTATATGAAAAGTAAAACAAAAGGAAGTTTGTTAAGAAGAAAACCGCGATAATTATCACAAAATTTAGATTAAGCAACCAATCTGTTTCTTCTCCTTCCAATGAAGCCGAAGGACCTCTTCCTGTCCATCCGTAAGCCAACATTAAGTATATAAAACCTCCAAACTGAAAAATCATAAATAATAACATTAACCAAGCGTTGAGGTTATTATCTCTGTCATTAATATCGTGTTCACCAGTCTTTTTTAATTTCAAAGAATGTTCGTAAACTCGAACTAGTTGGGCAACTGCTATAGCTCCCAAAACGATTACCAAAAGAATTCCTAATTTTCCCATTTTATTTTAATTCTATTGTTATTAAGTTAAATTTCATGATGAACACTTTCATCTAAGAACGGGTGGTTCACAGGTGTAAGTGGTGCTTTTGTCAAGTTTTTCAAAATGGCATAAATAAACACACCTGCCATCAATATTGCCATTCCAATTTCTAACGCGCCAATATGAGCATTTGTGCCCAAAGAACCAGCTGAAACCATGATATAAACGTCCAACCAGTGACCACACAAAATTACCAATCCAACAAAAGTTAACACGCCTGCATGTCTTTTTGCGTCTCTCGACATTAATATTAACATAGGAAAAGCAAAATTGATTAAGAACATTGAAAAATATAACACTTTAAAATTTTCAATTCTCATTTGATAATAGGTAACCTCTTCTCCGATATTGGCATACCAAATCAACATAAATTGAGAAAAGAAAAGGTACGACCATAAAAATGAAGTTGCGAATGTCCATTTTCCTAAATCGTGAATATGTGAGTCATTAACTTTCTCTAAATGTCCCAAATTTTTAAGGTAAAGTGTAGTTAAGACTAACACAACCATCGTTGAACACCACATTCCAGCAAACGTATACCAGCCAAATAATGTTGAGAACCAGTGAACATCAATTGACATCAACCAATCCCAAGCAGATGTTGAACTAAATACTGCGAAAAACACTAAAAATGTGGCACCTTTTCGGTAATTTTTAAAGTGCAATTCAGTTCCGCCAATTCTATCTTCTTCCAACGATCTCTTTTTGAATCCCGTTAAGAAAATGTAATACACAGCAAAATAAACCAAGGTTCTAATCCAAAAGAAAACTGGATTTAAATAAGCAGACTTGCCATCAATAATTTCATCGTAGTGATGAGAAGCAGGATCAGTCATTTCCGGGTCCATCCAAATGTAAATGTGTGCACCGTGCATGAACGTAATTGTCAAAAGGACAAGTCCAAAAATTGCCATTCCATAAGGTAAGAAACCTGCAACTGCTTCAATTACACGTTTCACCGATGCGTACCATCCTGTTTCAGTTGCATACTGAAGGGCTAAGAAAAATAATGCCCCTAAACCTAAAGAAAAGAAAAAGAACCCATTAATTATCCCATTGGCCATTAATCTTGTAGAAAAATGATCATCCCCCATACTTGTGGCAAGACCAATCCCAGTAAGAACTAAACCTGCACCTATAAGGCCATAGGTTAAGTTCTTTGCATTTTTTGTAATTTGAAATTCCATCGTCCTTTCGATTATTTTTTAGCTTTCTTTTTTACATCCTTTTTAACTGCAGGAGTATTCTCTACTGGTGCAGCCGGTGCAGTACTTGCGACAGCGGTTCCATTGTAGGCATCACCGTATTGCAAAGACCTTACGTAATGCACTAATACCCAAATTTCTTCCTTCGATAACAAGGAAGCATGTGCACCCATGTTATTCTTACCATAAGAAATAGAGTAGAACATTTGACCATCAGAAAGTTCCATTTTTGCCTGATCTTTATAATTCATATTTCCTCCTGATTTGTAGGCACCACTTGTCACCATTGTACCATTACCGTCCCCTGCTTCACCATGACAATGCTGACACATTGAAGTATAAAGAGTTTTTCCTTTCTCCAATAATTGTTTCTTGTTATTTTCATTCATCCTAATTGGATTTGAAATCGACTTAGCAGCAAGGTAATTATCTTCTGAAGTAACATCCCAATCATATAAACCATGTGTTTCACGCATTCCTGCATTTGGCTTTAAAAAAGGCATCATTAATCGCACTTTTGCAGAATCACCCTTTACATATGGAATCGTATTTTTTGGTGGCACCATGGCAGAAAGCAAACTCTTCAGTTCTGATCTTTCTCTTCCACGAATTTCACCATAATCCACGTACGGTTCAATTGCTGGAGATCGATACATATCAGGCATGTACTCAAATCCCGGACTATCTGGATCCGATTTACTGCAAGACCCTAGCGTTGCAACAACACCTATGGCAAACAGTATATTTATTTTATTCCACAATTTATTCATGGCCCTTTTTTTCTACTTTATATCTTTTTTATCAATTTCAATGAATCCTGTTTCTTTTATTACAGCATCCAAATCTGCTTCCGTCATAGAAGAATTATCACTCAATCTAATTTCCATAACAAACTTATCATCCGTTGTTCTTGGATCGGGATTCTGAGCTGGCATACCTGGCAATGTCTTATTTAACAAAAGATATGTTATCGCCATACCATGAGCTGCACAAAGAACTGTAAACTCAAAACTAATTGGAATGAAAGCCAAGATATTTTGTAAATAAGAAAAATTAGGTTTTCCTCCAATATTCATTGGCCAATCTACGACCATGAAATATCTCATTCCGATGGTTGCTAATGTCAATCCCGTCAATCCGTACAAGAAAGCCATAATTCCTAGTCGTGTTTGTTTAACTCCAATAATTGGATCAATTCCGTGAATTGGAAATGGTGAAAAAACTTCATTTATTTTAATCCCTTTGGATACCAATTTTTTTGCTCCATCCTTTAGAACTTCGTCGTCATCAAACATGACATATATTACCTTATCAGACATAGTGCAGTTTATTAATGATGTTTATGATAATCAGGTGACTCTTTGTATGATTGACCCGAACCTTTCAAAATAGTTTTTACTTCATTTAAAGCCAATACAGGGAAATAGCGTGCGAACAAAAGAAAGAATACAAAGAATAGACCTATTGTACCGACATATACACCAATGTCAATGTGACTTGGGTAGTGCATACTCCATGCAGCTGGAATATAATCTCTGTGCAAAGACGTAACAATAATCACGTATCGTTCGAACCACATTCCAATGTTTACAACAATTGAAATGAAGAAAGTAAACATTAAACTTCTTCTCAATTTTCTAAACCACATCAGCTGAGGGGAAATAACGTTACACGTCATCATCGCCCAATACGCCCACCAATATGGTCCAGTAGCCCTGTTGATAAACGCATATGCTTCATATTCAACTCCAGAATACCATGAAATAAATAATTCAGTAATATAGGCCGTCCCAACTATTGAGCCCGTTACCATGATTACAATATTCATGTACTCCACGTGTTTTGTATGGATATATGCCTCTAATGACATCGCTTTTCTCATAATAAGAAGTAGCGTTTGAACCATCGCAAAACCAGAAAACACTGCCCCGGCAACGAAGTACGGCGGGAAAATCGTAGTGTGCCATCCGGGAATTACCGAAGTTGCAAAGTCGAAAGATACAATCGAGTGAACTGAGAATACCAACGGCGTCGCTAAACCTGCCAAAACAAGAGAAACCAATTCAAATCGATTCCAATGTTTTGCTCTTCCTGACCATCCAAATGACAAAATTGAATACATTTTCTTTGCCACAGGTTTCTTTGCTCTATCTCGGATGGTGGCAAAGTCAGGAATTAAACCTATGTACCAGAAAACAAGAGAAACAGATAGATAGGTTGAAATCGCGAATACGTCCCAAAGCAAAGGTGAATTAAAGTTCACCCACAAAGATCCGAATTGATTCGGTAATGGTAATGTCCAATATCCAACCCACAACCTACCCATGTGAATGAGTGGAAATAATCCAGCCATAAATACAGCAAAAATTGTCATTGCCTCAGCCGAACGGTTGATCGCCATTCTCCATTTCTGACGGAATAAAAGTAACACCGCAGAAATTAGCGTTCCAGCATGACCGATACCTACCCACCACACGAAGTTTGTAATATCCCAAGCCCAACCGATTGTTTTATTAAGACCCCAAACACCAACACCTGTTCCTAATAGGTACATGATACTTCCCACACCATACAATCCAATAATCAATGCGATACCAAACAAAATATACCACATCTTTGGCGCTTTGTCCTCTATTGGTCTACATACATCTTCCGTTACGTCATGGTATGTTTTATGACCTAATATGAGGGGTTCTCTAATTGCCGCTTCTTTTTGCATGCTTTACTTATTTAAATTATTAATGATGAGAAGTTGTATGTTGCAATGCTGCAAGTTCCTTATTCTCTTCGTTTCTTACTTTTACCTTGTACCACATGTTTGGCTTAATTCCAACTTCTTCGAGTGCTTGATACGCTCGGTTTTCTTTTGTGCTCTTGCGAACAATTGAAGATTCATTATTCCAGTCTCCAACAATAATTGCATTTGTAGGACATGCGTCTGAACATGCTGTTGCAAAATCTGTATCCTCCACCTTGCGAGATTCAATTTTCGCAGTCAATTTTGCAGATTGAATTCGCTGTACACAGAACGTACATTTCTCCATTACACCTCTCGTTCTAACAGTAACATCTGGGTTCAATACCATACGACCTAGGTCATCTTGAGCAGGATTTACTTCTGTAAATTTCTTATAAGAAGGATAATTAAACCAGTTGAATCTTCTCACCTTATATGGACAGTTGTTAGCGCAATATCTTGTTCCAATGCAACGGTTATAAGCCATTTGATTCAAACCTTCATTGCTGTGCGTTGTTGCCGCAACAGGACAAACGGTTTCACATGGAGCATGATTACAATGATGGCACATCATTGGCATGTGCACCACTTTAGGGTTTAAAGATGGGTGTTCTGCATTTCCGTAGTTAATATCATCTGATTTTCTCGTACCAATAGTGGCTTCTTCGTCTGATGAAAAATACCTATCAATTCGGAGCCAGTGCATTTCACGTCCTCTTCTTACCTCGTCTTTTCCTACTACCGGAACGTTATTTTCTGATTGACAAGCTATCAAACAAGAGCCACACCCAATACAAGATGATAAATCAATTGTCATTGCCCATCTGTGTCCCACCACTTCTACTGGATGCTCTTCCCACAGGTCAAATTCACTCACCGGAACATTGACATGATTTCCGTGCTCGTCTAATTTCTGTAAAGTATGTGCTGGGTTGTAAGCTTCCTTACCATTGTGCTTATAGATTCCCAAGGTTGTCTCTCTAATGATAGAGTGTCTTGCCATTACAGTATGATGAATTTGCGTAGCTGCTATCAAATATTCGCCATCTGCAGATGCTAGGGATCCAGCATTTGTATAATTGTATGTGCCATTCTCAAATTTAGCCATTGAGAAAACATTTGCACCAATTGGTTTTGGATTTCCATTTTCGTCGGTAACATGACCGCCGTATTCTTTTGTTTGAAAAGCAGATTTACCAATTTTCTCACCATTTGCTCCACGTCCATAACCCAAGGCCACACCTACCGTTTTTAGTGCTTGACCTGGCATAGGGTAAACTGGTAAGGTTACAGATTTACCATTTACTGTTAATGTAGCTAAATTTAATCCATTCTCTTGATCGTAAGTTGTTGCATAACCAGCATCCTCCATTTCTTTTGGATTCATTGTTATGTAGTTGTCCCAAGTAACTTTAGTTATTGGGTCTGGCATTTCTTGCAACCAAGGATTATTAGCATACTCTCCGGAACGAATCGCTGCTTTTTGATACAATACAACTTCCAAATCTGTTGCCTTTGGCAATCCAGACACAGGAGCATCTTTAAAGGTAAGTGGCGCTGTTGCTATTGACAACACCGGTGTACAACTGTTGTGTACCGTAAAGTTAAAATCAACTAACCCCATGCCGGCATATGTAGCCATTATGTAATCATAAGCGACTTTAGAATCTTTACCTCCTCTACCTGTTTTACCAAGCCATACTAATAGTGACTCTAAAGTTGAAGATGTTTTATGAAGCGGTCGAATTGTCGGTTGAGCAACGGCGTATTCATTATTTTTTGCTCTGAAATCTGCCCAATCCTCTAATCCATGGTGAGGTGGACAAACGTAAGTAGCCTGAGAAGCCGTTTCATCCATATATGCCGATATAGCTACAGACGTCTTTATTTTTTTCAATCCAGCAGCAAACTCCTGACCATTAGGTAATGAATATGCAGGGTTAACGCCTGACATAAGTAAAACATCCGGGCCTTTTCCGGCGATGACATTTGAAACAAGCTGATTTACTTTTTCATCGTCTCCGTTGAATAAATTAACGGTATTTGTGATATCGATAGTGGTGCCATAAGCACCTATTAATTGATTCAGTTTATTTGTTAAAAGCTGTAATCCTACATTGTTAGAACCACAAACTACAAGTGCTTGATTCCCTGCAGCAGCCAAGGCTGCAACAGCGGCATCTGCAACTGCTTTTACATCTGACGCTAAGTTATTGGCAACTCCTGCATTTCCTCCTTTTTTCGAAATCAAATAACTCAGTATGTTCGCTAATTCAGAAGGACGAGTCATTGCTCTTTGATCGGCATTTGACCCAGAAACAGTCATTACCGACTCAAACTGAAAGTGCTTAGACATCCATTCACCATCCGGATTTCTTCGTTGACCGTATTGAATGGCATATTCATTTGATAACAACCAAGTGCTCAAGAAATCTGCATCGAGGCTAATAATTACCTTAGCTTTAGAAAAATCGTAACTTGGAATAATACTTGCGCCAAAGTTTTGCAAATTAGCCTTTCTAATAGCGCTGTAGGAGATTGAATCGTATTGAATGTGTTCAAATTTTCCAGCATAAGCCACTTTATATTCTTCAATTGCTCGAAGAACCGATGGACTGATAATTGAATTAGTTAAAAATGCTATTGAACCTGCGCTGGCTAAACTTGCTTTAATTTTTGCATCTACAGTATTCCAATCTGAATCATTCCCATTTGCTTTAGGACCTGACAAACGTTCTCCATCATATAGGCCTAAAACCGAAGCAATGATTTGAGGATTCACACCTCCTTTTGTAAAACCATGATCCTTATTTCCTTTTATGAAAATTGGTCTACCTTCTCTGGTTTTAACAAGAATGCTAGCATATGAAATTCCATCATAATAAGTCGAAGCATACCATGTAGGCATACCGGGTGTTACGTTTTCAGGTTTGAAAACATAAGGAACAGCTTTTATTACGGGAGCTTCACAAGCAGCTAATGTTGCTGCTGCAACTGAAAATCCTAGGAACTTAAGAAAATCTCTACGCTCCGTAGAAGACTCTCCTAATTTTTCATCCGCTAGAAATTCTTCGATACTGTTTGGATTTGAAAACTCTTGATCTTTAGTTTTAAGAAAAGCGGGCGTCTCCTTAAGCTCGTCTATTCCTTTCCAATATTTTTTAGTCATACTCATGATCTTACTTCGATAAGATTAAAATTAATAGTGACATTTAGCACATTCCCAACCGCCAAGTTCAGCAACAGAAACACCTTTGTTATCGTTTAAGAAACGCTTATATGTTTTCTGTCCTTTTTCTTTTTTCAATCGTTCGTGAATTTCTTGATAGTACTGATTTTTACCATCTCCTAGATTAATTTGGTATTTACCATGACATTCAATACACCATCCCATGGTTAACACTGGTTTTGTTAATTTCACATTTCCTTCGATTTCATTTAATTCACCAACAGAATGAACTTTTGCCGTAGATTGAAGTTTCGTCATATCACCGTGACATTGCTTACAATCCAAGCCTCCGGCAACAACGTGTTGAGAGTGATTAAAATAAACGTGATCCGGCAAAACATGTACTTTATTCCAAACTATCGGAGATGTTTTATTTGTATATGCTTTTGAAGTAGGATCCCATCCTGCAGCTGCATAGATTTTCTTAATCTCACCTTCGTATGGTTTTCCTGAACCACTAATGTGTTTGTGACAATTCATACACACATTCACGGACGGAATTCCTGCAGATTTAGATTTTGTAACTGAACTATGGCAATATTTACAATCTATTCCATTTACTCCTGCATGGACGCTGTGTGGGAAAGCTATTGGTTGAGAAGGTTGATAACCCTCCATTACATTTATGTTGCCAAGAGTTTGAATAAATGTAACGAGTAGAGAAAGAACGATAATAAATGAAACGATTCCAACATATTTTTTGTTTTTCCAAGACCAAGCACGGAATTCCTCCCAATAAGTTAAACTTTCAGTTTGAGGATCTTCACTTGTTACTATTTTCAACTGACGACGAACACCACTTACAGATAATATAATGGTAATAAAAATAGCACCCAATATATACCACAACCAACCAGAACCACCTTCTTTTTTAGCGCCATCTTCCGTTGCACCTGCGCCAGCAGCTCCGTCTTTACCTTTCCCATCCCCTCCAGGCTTTTGAGTGTCAACCCAATCAAGAATTGACTTAACTTGCTCCTTACTTAAATCCGTAAAAGTATTCATTACAGAACCTTTCCACTCAGCAAAAATTTTGTTCGCTCTTTTGGACTTTCCACTTGCTCTAAGTGCAGGGTTATTTTGAACCCACTCGATGATTAATTCCGCTTCACCATCCGCTGCCCATCGTTTTTGAGCCTCGTATAGTTTAGGCCCTGTTCCATCGGCATGAATTTGGTGACATTGAGCACATCTTTGGTTGAAAAGCTCTTCTCCTGACTGTGCATACAGCGAGGTGGACGCGCCAACACTCAAGATTGCCACACAAATAAATGCAGCAAAAGAGCGCTTAATTAGTTGATAACTAGCTATTTTCATGTATGTTGATAGTAAATTCATTTTAAATTAAAGCGTTTTTAACGCATTTTAACGCATGCAAAATTAGAAGATTCGTTATATTTTATGACAATTTGATGACAATTTTCCGAATATGTTGCCTAATTTAAATTGATTCTAAATAAGATAATTTTTGACAATAACCGTTAATTTTACAATCATGAAAACTAAGTTGCTGATTTTAGGGATTTTTATCGTTCATTCAAGCTCAAGCCTATTTGGCCAAATCAGTTTGTCTTCAGACGAACGATTAAGTCGTGCTGTTACGAATCGATTGAAGAGAGATCTATACGGATACCGAATTCAATTGGCATTTGACTATGATAAGCCGAAAGTTGATTTAATACGTCAAACTTTTCTTTCTCAATTTCCTCATATTGAGACCTACATAACTTTTGAGGCTCCAAATTTTAATTTAAAGGCCGGGAACTTTAGAACCCAAATGGAGGCGGAGGTTATTAAAGAAAAAATGGTGCTTCAATATCCTTTAAACAATATTTTAAAAGAGAAAATCGCAATGCCTAGCATCAACTAAAGTGCTTCCACCCCTGAGCTTTTAGTGCTACTGCAGCTCCTTGTTTATCGATGTGATAAATTCCATCATTTGCATCCGTTATGTGACCTATAATTGTAAAATTAGGGTTACTTTGAATTTTTGCGATATCTTTTTGATCAATGGTAAAGAGTAATTCATAATCCTCTCCTCCATTCAGAGCAGCTGTAACAGGATCCAAATTGAAATCCAAGGCTGTTTGAATTGTTTGTGTATCCATCGGGATTTTCTCACCGTAAACATGGCAGCCAACACTAGATGATTTGCAAACATGCAATATTTCAGAAGCTAAACCATCGGAAATATCAATCATTGATGTCGGTACTACTTCGAGTGCACTCAAGATTGCTACTACATCCTTTCTTGCTTCGGGTTTTAGTTGACGCTGAATGATGTAATCAAAGCCGTCTAATTCAGGTTGAATAGCTGGATTCGATTTAAAAACTTCCTTTTCTCTTTCAAGAACTTGGAGTCCCATATAAGCCCCACCAAGATCTCCACTAACAACTAACAGATCGAAATTTTTAGCTCCTGAACGTGTGGTTAACTTTTCTTTTTTTACGTTCCCAAATGCAGTAATTGAAATCGTAAGACCAAAAGGCGAAGCTGTAGTGTCGCCTCCTACCAATCGAACAGCAAAATTATCGCAGGCTGCTTTGATTCCGGCATACAATTCTTTTAATGCCTCTACACTGTATTTGCTCGAAACCGCAATCGAAACGGTAATATATTCCGCTGTTGCATTCATTGCACAGATATCAGAGACATTGACTGAAACAGCTTTGTATCCCAGATGTTTTAGTGGCATATACATGGGATCAAAATGTACTCCTTCTACTAGTAAATCAGTTGAAATAACTTGAACATTTTCATTATCTTGACTAATTCCAGCCGCATCATCTCCAATATCTACAATCAGTTCCGAATGTTCTGAACGAAAGGAGCGCGTTAATTCTTCGATTAGCGAAAATTCTCCAATATCCGCGATGTTACGCAAAGGTTGCTGATGATCCATTCCACAAAGTTAAGCATGTTTGTCGTCATAATTCGAATTCTTTCACCCAATCGAAATGTTTGGACAATATGGAGTCTCTTTTATCAATTAAATGTTTCAAAAATTCTTTCGCTGTAGGAGAATGCTTTTTTTCCTTCAAATGTACCATATACCATGATGATTTTATGGGCAAACCCGGAGCACTAAGGACTTCCAATTGTCCCAAATGCAATTCATTCTTTATCCCGATTAAAGGTACAATTGAGCATCCCATACCGCTAATCACAGCTTGTTTAACCGCTTCGTTTGAAGTCAAGGTTATATTTTTTTCTGAATGATTGCCATTAAGTTGTAGGTAATCTTTCATTGCCTTGCGTGTGGCAGAACCTTTTTCTCTGAATATGAACGGAAATCTTTTAAAATAAGCATTTTTATTTCGAGAAAAATCTTCCCTACTCCCTTTTCCACC
>JACCDO010098318.1_pt1 | contig 23012 bp, 19 predicted proteins | sample 7446101 | NCBI WGS metagenome assembly JACCDO01 (sample SAMN15323440, study PRJNA562643) | freshwater metagenome | isolation source: river surface water | place: USA:Blue River Watershed | collected 2017-08-16
CAATCGCACGGCTTAATTTGGTTAAGCTCTAATTACACCCTCTATGGCGATATGAGCGCGCGCCTCATGGCACTGCTTGGTGAGCTCTCACCCCATCAAGAAATTTATTCCATCGATGAATGCTTCTTAGATTTGAGTGGTATGCGCCTCGATCTAATTGCTCAGGCACAAGCGATGCGCAAGCGTATCAAGCATTACTTGGGTTTGCCGACCTGCATTGGTATTGGTCATAGCAAAACCTTAGCAAAGCTCGCTAACCATATTGCCAAGAAGCGTCCTGATTACAAAGGTGTATTTAGTTGGGGGCATTGCAATCGCTTAGAAGAAGATGCCCTCATGAGCAGCATTGAGGTTGGTGAAGTTTGGGGGGTTGGGCGACGTCTCACAATTAAGCTCAATCAACTTGGCATCCACTCGGTCTGTGATCTGAAATACGCCTCCACTAGCCTGATTCGTAAACGCTTTGGAGTGGTCTTAGAACGTACAATCAATGAACTCAATGGCATTAGCTGCCTTGATTTAGAAGAATCTCAAGACGAGCATTTGCTACGTAAGCATCAAATTATCTCTAGCAAGAGCTTTGGTAAGCCTGTGCATCACCTTCCCGAATTACAAGAGGCGGTAGTGAGTTACGTCAGTCGTGCTGCCGAGAAATTACGTCACCAGAAATCCTTCTGCTCGCATCTCTTGGTCTACATCCGCACCAATCCATTTGCACAGCAGTCTGAGCAATACGCCAATAGCGTCACCATTCCCTTAATAACAGGAACGGATGACACACGTCATCTGGCCGAGCTTGCAAGCCTAGGGGTGCAACAAATCTATCGCTCTGGTCATGCGTATAAAAAGGCGGGGGTGATGCTACTAGGGCTCTACCCCGCAGACCAAGCCCAAGCCGATTTATTTTGTGCCAGCCCAGAAAGTGCCCGCTCGCGCTCTGTGATGCAAATCATGGATCGTCTTAATCACACCTATGGCTCCAATACCCTTAGGCTCGCCGGGGCGGGCCTGCGACCACGCTGGACCATGCGCTCTTTGCAGCGTAGCCCTAACTACACGACTGCTTGGAATGAACTGGCGCAGGCACAGGCCAATCGCTAATACAATCAATCATCAGCAACCTACTCAGAAGGAAAGCAATATGCGCAAACTATGGATGAGCCTGGGTCTAGCACTCAGCATCGTGACCCTCTCTTCAATCGCTCAGGCGGGTCCTAAGGTGGAGTTCAAGACCAATCAAGGTAATTTTGTGGTGGATCTCGAGTCAGATCGTGCACCGAAGACCGTCAATAACTTTTTAGCTTATGTCAAAAGTGGTTTTTACAATGGGACGGTATTCCATCGCGTGATTAATGGGTTCATGGTGCAAGGTGGCGGGTTCACCACTGATTTAGTGCAAAAGCCCACGCAAGCCCCTGTGGTCTCTGAGGCGCAGAATGGTTTAAAGAATCAGAACTATACGATTGCGATGGCCAGAACCTCCGATCCAGACTCAGCGACTGCGCAGTTCTTTATAAATGTTAAAGACAATCCCGGCTTGGATTACCCCAATGCAATGGGAAATGGTTACACCGTTTTTGGTCGGGTTATTTCTGGGCAGCAAACGATTGATAAGATTAAAGGGGTACCCACTGGTATTGCGTCTACACCACGTGGTCGCATGGCCGATGTTCCCAATACTCCTGTTGTGATTGAATCGGCCACCATCCTGAAATAATCCAGATGGTTCTTCTAGACGATGTGGAGAGTAGCCGACAGCAAGCGACTAGTCGGCTCTATCAACACGTCAAACACGCTTGGCGCGTAGATCATACAAGCGAGCTAGAGAACTGTTTTGCAGAAATGCAAACAGCTCTCAGCAACGGGGATTACCTCGTAACTCTGTTCTCTTATGAGTTGGGGTACTACTTTCAGCGCATTGCATGCAAATACAGTGAGCCCCTACCGCTCGTTCGTGCATGGTCGTTTACGGGAGTACAAAAATACTCCAAAGAGGAAGTTGATGCTTGGTTAAAAGATGCCTTAACGAAAGAAGATTCGTTGGTTGGGGTGATGAACCTGCGAGATTCGATTACGTCGGAGCATTTCAATCAAGATATTGAGCGCATTCAGGAATGGATCCGTAGCGGTGATACCTATCAAATTAATCACTCATACCGCATTACTGGAGAAGCCTATGGCTCGCCACTGGCGCTTTATGCCCAATTGCGTGAGCGTCAACCGGGTCGTTATGGTGCTTATCTCGACGATGGTCGCGATATCGTGTTATCGCAATCCCCCGAGCTCTTTATTAGGCGTACGAATGGTGTATTTGTAGCGCAACCCATGAAAGGCACTGCCGATGCCCGCCAACATGCAGCGCATGAGCTATCGGATGATCCCAAGAATCAGGCTGAGAACGTGATGATTGTGGATCTCTTACGCAATGATCTGGGGCGTATCGCAGAGCCGGGTAGTGTTGTAGTGCCTGCTCTTTTTGAGGTCAATCGCCATGGCAATGTTTTGCAGATGACCTCTACAGTTCAGGCCAAGGCACGTCCCCATCTGAGCATGGCAGAGATTTTGCAAGCGGTGTTCCCCTGCGGTTCAGTAACCGGGGCTCCCAAAAAACGCAGTATGGAGATTATTCAGGATCTAGAAGAGACTCCGCGCGCTTGGTATTGTGGAGCGCTGGGCTGGTTTGATCCCAATGGCGACTTTGCTTTGAGCGTTCCCATCCGCACCTTGCAAATGGAGCATGGCTCGCATTCGTCTGCATCGCAATTTATTTTGGGTGTAGGTGCTGGTATTACGATTGACTCGGATCCCCGTGCCGAGTATCAAGAATGCAAGATTAAGGCTGCTTTCTTATCCGATTTACCCAGTGGAGTTGGTCTCTTTGAGACCATTCGTTTTAATGCTCAGGAAGGTATAGGGCGTGTCGCTCATTATCGTGAGCATTTGGCCCGTCTCTCCCATTCAGCCAAGGTATTGGGCATCCCTCTGAATATGAACGAGGCGTGTGCCTTGTTAGAGCAAACTGCTTTGGCTTTGGATGTAAATACGATCTACCGTGTTCGTTTAGATCTTGGTCGCTTAGGTGAGCTATCCATCTCCAGCGCTGTCTTGGATGACCTACCATCATCGGTGCAGGTATTTTGGGCCCATCAGATTTTGGAGGGTGTGCCTGATTCTTTCAAAATGCAATCTACTAACCCTTTATTGCTCCACAAAAATACGCAACGCAAGGTGTATGACTTGGCTTGGCAAAAAGCGGTGTCTTTGGGTGGCTTTGATGCCTTGTTTATGAATGAGCGTGGCGAGTTGACCGAAGGGGGTCGCACCAGTATTTTTGTACGTCCACCAAACTCGGATGAATGGTTAACACCCCCTCTATCAGCAGGCGTGCTTCCTGGAGTGATGCGTGCAGCAATCTTGCGCGATCCATCCCTCAAAGCCCGTGAGGCTAACCTGACTATTGAGGATGTGATCAGCGCCAATGAAATAATGCTAAGTAATGCCTTACGCGGAATGATCAAAGCCCATTTATGAACTACTGCCCCTCTTGCGGTTCGAGCATCGCACTCTTAGTGCCGGCTGATGACACGCGTTTACGGCATGTGTGTTCGCAATGCAAGGAAGTTCACTATCGCAATCCACGTAATGTGGTGGGCACTATCCCCATTTGGGAGAATCAGGTCTTACTTTGTCGGCGCGCCATTGAGCCAAGACATGGCTATTGGACCTTACCAGCAGGCTTTTTAGAGATTGGGGAGAGTACCGAGCACGGTGCAATCCGTGAGACCATGGAAGAAGCTGGCGCCGACGTTGAGATTCAGTCCTTGTTCTCGCTGTTAAATGTCGCTCACGTAGAACAGGTACATCTCTTTTATTTAGCGCAGATGCGTTCACCCCAATTTGCAGCGGGCACCGAAAGCTTAGAGGTTGCGCTCTTCACAGAGGAGACCATTCCTTGGAATGAATTAGCATTCCCGACAGTAAAGCAAACCCTCCAATGGTATTTTGCTGATGCACGTGCTGGGCTCTTAGGCGATCTTGGGGTTCGCTCTCGCGATATTCTGCCGGGCGAACGAATCGGATGATGGCGATAGTCTCTTCATGAGCACGATTCCATGGCTTGGACCAAGCGATCCTTTTCCGGATCCACAGACACAGAGCGATCCCGATCCAGAGGTTCCGGGTCTGCTTGCGGTAAGTGAACGGATCTTTGCAGGTCAGCTTGAGCGCGCATATCGCTCTGGGATCTTTCCTTGGTACTCTGTCCGTCAACCGGTCTTGTGGTGGTCGCCCGACCCCCGGATGACCTTAAATCCAGCTGATCTTAAGATTAGTCATTCGCTCAATAAATCCATCAAGCAGTTTTTAGACGATCCCCAAATGCAATTGCGTGTGGATCATGATTTTAATGGCTTGATGCGAGCCTGTGCGACCACCGAACGCGCGGGTCAAGATGGTACTTGGATCACCCACGAGATTATTGATGCGTACACCGCTCTACATGAGCAAGGTTATGCGCATTGCATCAGTATTGAGAGTCACTCGCAAACGATTGGTGGCTTGTATTGCGTTTGTCTTGGCAAGATGGTCTTTGGAGAATCCATGTTCTCGCGGGTTAAAGATAGTTCCAAGCTCGCTTTAGCAGCCTTATGTGCATGGTGCTACGATCATGGTGTGACCCTAATCGATTGCCAACAAGAAACCGACCATCTCCGTTCCCTCGGTGCTAAACCGATAACCCGGACTGCTTTTTTAGAGCATCTGCACCACGCTGTTGCTCAGAATGATCCATGGGCTTGGGATTTTGATAAGACCGTTCTCCAGAAATACCTGGTATGAGTCGTATTCAAGAACTCCCTATTACAGCCATACAGTTTTATGCTACGGCGCCCTACCCCTGCAGTTATTTACCCGAACAAATTGCGCGCTCGCAGGTAGCCACCCCTTCACATGCGATCGGTGAGGATGTCTACAGTAATTTAGTGAACGCTGGATTTCGTCGGAGTGGCTTATTTACCTATCGACCATATTGTGACGATTGCAAAGCATGCATTGCTACGCGCATTCCGGTGCAACACTTTGAGCCCAATCGGAGTCAGCGACGCAGTTGGAAACGTCATTCGGGTTTACAAGCTCAAGTTCTGAGTTTGGCACACCATGAAGAGCACTATCGTCTTTACCAAGACTATCAAGCGCAGCGGCATCATGGCAGCCAAATGGAGAACGATAATCAAGAACAGTACATGCAGTTTTTATTACAAAGCCGAGTGAACTCACGCATTGTGGAGTTCCGGGATGGGCCAGACGATCCCCACCCAGGACGTCTTCGCATGGTCAGCATGATCGACGTGGTCGAGCAAGGTATCTCCTCGGTATATACCTTTTACGATGCCAGCATGCCAAACTCTAGTTACGGCACTTACAGCATCTTGTGGCAGATCAATCAAGTTCAGCAACTAGGGCTTCCTTATTTGTATTTGGGTTACTACATCGCACAGAGCCCTAAAATGGCATACAAGGCTAAGTTTGCTCCGATCGAAGGACTAATTGATGATCAATGGCAACTCTTGATGCCGCCAAACCTAGAGCATGATTAATACTTACCCCCTACTTCGCCCGCTGCTGTTCTCGATGGATCCTGAGGCGGCCCATGATTTCTCCTTCGCCCAACTCGATCGTCTAGAACGTTGCGGTCTTTTAAGTCGTTTTATAGGTGAGCCACTAATTAAGCCTGTTCATGTATGCGGTATTGCATTTCGTAATCCCGTTGGCCTTGCTGCTGGTCTTGATAAAGATGGCAAGCACATTGACGCCTTAGCGACCCTCGGATTTGGATTTCTCGAGATCGGTACGGTAACGCCAAAGGCGCAGTCCGGCAACCCAAAACCTCGCATGTTTCGTTTGCCTGAGGCAAATGCTCTCATTAATCGCATGGGCTTTAATAATGATGGAGTTGATGCGTGTGTAGAACGTGTGAGGCGTTCACGCTTTTATCAAGAAGGTGGTGTGATTGGTTTAAATATTGGCAAGAACGCCAGCACAACTCTCGAGGATGCCAATCAAGACTATGTCATGTGCATGAAAGCAGTCTATCCAGTTGCCAGTTACATCACGGCCAATATCTCATCCCCTAATACCAAAAACCTACGCGATCTTCAGGGTGAGACTCTATTGCGACAGCTTCTGTCTGCTTTACATCAGGCACGTATCGCACTGTCCGATCAATATGGGGTTCGTAAACCACTCTTCTTAAAAATCGCTCCTGATCTGCAGGCTAATGATTTCAAATTCATTGCCGATCTCTTGCTAGAGTTTGAAATTGATGCCGTGATTGCAACCAATACGACCATTAGTCGGGTTGATGTTGCTACTCTTCCCCATGGCAATGAGGCGGGCGGCCTCTCTGGCTCGCCAGTATTGAACTTATCCAATCAGGCCATCCATCACCTTTTTCAGTCATTACAAAATCGGGTTCCCATTATTGGGGTCGGTGGCATTCAATCAGGCAATGATGTCCGGCAGAAGATTGATGCAGGCGCCAGTTTGGTGCAACTCTATACTGGGCTTATTTACAAAGGTCCACAATTAATTAGGGATTGCGTTCGCGCCTTTAATTAGTCTTCCCGTTTTTTGATTGCACTGGCTAAGGCGCCTATTTTTGGATTAATATATCGTTTCACAATATGCAATAAAGGCGATATTCGCTACAATCTAAAGCATGGATAGCAAAGCTAATAAGAACTCTGGGGAAGCTGGCAAGACCGCCATTCAGGTGGTTGAGCGCATGATGAACTTACTCGATTGCTTGGCCGATCATGAAGAGTCCAGTAGTCTTAAATTACTGTCACAGCAAACTGGTTTGCACCCCTCTACTGCCCACCGCATCCTTAATGATATGGTCGCGTGCCGGCTCGTTGAGCGTGGTGATGGTGGTACCTATAAATTAGGCTTACGTCTTCTAGAGCTAGGTAATTTGGTCAAGGAGCGCTTATCCGTGCGTGAGGCTGCTCAATTGCCCATGCGGGTCTTGCATAAACTCACCGGAGAAACCGTTAACCTCTCCGTTCGTCAAGGCGATGAAATCGTCTATGTTGATCGTGCCTATAGCGAACGCTCCGGGATGCAGGTAGTTCGTGCAATTGGTGGTCGCGCACCGTTGCACCTCACCTCGGTTGGTAAATTATTTTTAGCGGCTGATGACCCCAACCAGGTCCGCGCATACGCTACTCGTACGGGTCTTGCGGGTCATACACGCAATAGCATCACGCAAATTGCAAAGCTGGAGAGTGAGTTATCTAGCGTGCGCCATATTGGGCATTCGCGTGATAACGAAGAACTTGAGCTAGGAGTGTGTTGTCTAGCAGCGGGTATTTTGGATGACTCTGGCAAATTAGTTGCGGGTCTCTCCTTAAGCTCACCCACAGATCGGATGCAGGCAGACTGGCTCAAGGCTTTACAAGATACTGCTTTGCAAATCTCCAAAGGTCTGGGCTACAAAGCTCCGCTGGCTATTCCCAAAAAATAGAGTTACATCGTCAGACGACGAATGGGCTTAGGCTCACCAGGCTGATAGCTCTCAATCCAATCCTTAACGCGCACTGCGTCTGCAAAACGCGATTGCGTTCCCACGGAGTCTAAGAACACGAGGAGTAATGGCATTCCATTAACCTTGGCCTGCATCACTAAACAACGCCCGGCGGCACTGATAAAGCCGGTTTTCTGTAAACCAATTTCCATATCGCCAGCACGTACCAAGCGGTTAGTGTTTAAGAACACCTGCGGTCTTTTATTAATCACCATGGTCATGTCTGGCCATACTGAGAACTCGCGGATTAATTTGTAGTTATAGGAAGCTATTAGCAGACGGGCCAAGTCCTCGCCGGTAGACACATTGCTTGCTAATAATCCCGTGGGGTCCGTAAAGCTCGATTGGGTCATTCCTAAGGCATATGCCTTGTGGTTCATGGCCTCGATGAATGCGGATAAGCCGCCTGGATAATTAGTAGCAAGTAGCTGTGAAGCACGATTCTCAGACGACATAAGAGCTAATAAGAGCGCTTCCTCTCGAGTTAGTTTGGTGCCGAGAGATAAACGCGACTTCGCATAAATTTTGACCTCGGCCTGGGTGATCGTTAAGACCTCATCGAGCGGTGCATTAGAGTCAAGCACCACCATGGCGGTCATCAACTTGGTGATCGAGGCAATCGGCAAACTCACATCGGGGTTCTTCTCAAACAAAACCTCTTTGGTCTGTTGATCAATCACCATCGCCACACTTGACTTCAGACTGAGCTCATCCTGTTGATTACGCAAACCCATTGCGTTGGCAAACGATGGGCGATCTGGAACCTCTTTTTTGCTCGTTCCTTTAGGTCGATTAACGGTGGTACGAACCTGCTTCGGATTGGCCGACTTTTGTTTCTTGGCCTGCGTGTTTTTGGGAGGTGGTGTAGATTGCGCTGAGGCTGGCTCAATGGCACACAGAGTAATAGACAATGCAGCCAAGATCAAAATACGGAGGGGGAGTTGGGTCCTTCTCTGCCAATCAGATAAATTTGGCACTACTGGCTTAAGCAACACACGCAAAGCTCTCAATCAAAGTCCCGAATTTGAGTACTGACACATCATAATAAAGTTATTGGGTTTTGGGTGAACTATTTTGTTGGTAGTTGACCAAGATCACGGCGGTCATGGTCAAGCCCAGACCGGCAAGCATCATGAGGCTCAAGGGCTCATCGAACAAGAGCCAGGCCATTAGTGCCGTAGTGGGTGGTGTCAGATAAAGCAGACTTGTTACTTTAGTAGCGGCGCCCTTCCGAATCAGAATAAATAACAAACTAATGGCACCGATCGAGGTTGGTAAGATGCCCCAAAGCAAGGCACCAATCACCGGCGCATTCCAGACAATCTCGCGGGTCTCAAAGAGAAGTGCAACCAGCAGGCATAACAGCGTTGATATAGAGAACTGGATCATAGATCCTGCTCGCAAATCAAATTGGGGGCAGTATTTTTTTTGATAGAGAGTGCCAAAGGTAATCGAGAACAAGGCAGCGAGTGCAAAGATATAAGCAGCCAAGGGGATGTTCATAAAACTTGTTTTCTCAGCCACGACGAGACCAACACCAGCAATTCCGAGTAGTAGTCCAAACCACTGTTGGTAGCTCACCCGCTCTGCTACCCATGAGGCGCTCCAAGCGGTTAGGATGGGCTGTAGACCCACAATCAATGCAACCAAACCGGCGGTCATTCCCAAACGCACCGCGCTCCACACACCCATCACATAGCCAAACTGTAGAAGCGCACCGGCAATAGCAATATGCATCGTTTGTGAACGATTTGGCCAAATGGGTTTCCAGAACAGGATGATGATGCCCATCACAATGAGTACACCGGTAAAGCGCAAGAACAAGAAAGTGGCAGGCTCCATATAGGGCATACCAAAGCGAGCGATGATAAAGCCCGTGCTCCAGATAAAAACAAAGATGGGCGCCGCTAGGGATTCAAGGGGGAAACGCTCCGACGCTAGACTCATTACTTATCGCTTCAATAAAGATGTCGCAATTGTATGCTGATGCGCAAGCGCGAGCCCAATTGTCTGCGCATGGATCTGAACGGTTTTCTCAATCGGATTGGCATACCCTCCTGCCATAGCCAATGCCATTGCAATTCCTTGCGTGCTAGCAAACTCCAATACTTTGTAATCGCGTAGTGCCATACCCTCTTGGCTAATTTGTAAACGACCTAAGCGATCTTCGTAATAGGGATCGGCTCCCGCTAGATAAATTAAGAAATCAATTTTTTGCTCACTTAAGTAGATCAAAGCTTGTTCAAGCGCCTGCATATAAACCGAGTCTGTACTGCCATCAGCTAGAGCAATATCAAGATCACTTACTTCTTTTGCGAAGGGGTAGTTCTTCTCTCCATGAACAGAGACCGTAATCACTGCAGAATCATGCTGCAAAATGGCAGCAGTACCATCGCCCTGGTGCACATCAAGATCTAAGATCCCAATCTTACGTATGCCCCCTGCTTTAGCCCGTGAGTCTTTTAAAAGAACTCGGGCTGCAATGGCTGCGTCATTGAATACACAGAAGCCTGAGCCTTTATTGCGATATGCATGATGCGTGCCGCCGGCCAAATTGGCAGAGATGCCCTCTTCAAGTGCTGCTTTACACGCCGCAATCGTTGCCCCAGCCGAGCGACGCGAGCGCTCAACCATCTTAGGGCTCCAAGGAAAACCAATCTCTTTTTGCTGAGCCTCACTCAAGGTGCCATGGAGCACCTCTTGTATATAACTGGGGTCGTGTGCCAATAAGAGCTCAGAATCCGTGGCGCAGGGAGCCTCTACCAATTCTAGGTTGGGTAAGCCCTCTACCGAGTCGCGCAACATTTTGTACTTCGCCATCGGGAATCGATGACCCTCGGGTAACGGCAATACAAAGTGGTCGCTGTAGAAGGCTTTCAATCGGATTTTATTGATTTATGATATTTAAGTGATTGATTATATTAGGTTATTTATATTAGCTTTAGGGTTAATAGTATTTGTTGCATTGCAACATAGTTATCGATATAATTCCTATAAGCTGATTCTAAAGATCAAGATCACTACCCTTATCACTCATCGGAGAACACCATGAACTTAACCCCAGAGCAAATCGCTGCTGTACAAAAAGCTAATTTAGAGACCTTGGCAGGTTTAACCAACCAAGCAATCCAAAGCGTTGAAAAATTAGTCGAACTCAATATGCAAATTACTAAGAACAGCCTCAGTGAGAGCATGAGTAATGCCAAGAAGACCCTTGAAGTTCGTGATCTGCAGCAATTGATTGCACAACAAGCAGAGATGGTTCAACCCATGGCTGAGAAGATGATGGCCTATGGACGTGATCTGTATGAGATCGCCCAAGACAATACGGCTGCATTTGCTAAGACTGCTGAAGCTGAAATGGCAGCAGGTCAGAAGAAGCTCCACGCGATGATTGATGACTGGACCAAAAATGCACCAGCCGGTTCTGATGCAGCTGTTCAAATGATGAAACAAGCCATTGCTGCAGCAAACAATAGCTACGAAACCAGCCAGAAGGCAATTAAGCATGCTGTAGAAGTTGCCCAAAGCAATGTTCACAACGCTGTTGATACAGTTACCAAAGCTGCTACGAAGGCATCAAAGGCTTCGAAGAAGTAATGTTGCGTTAAGAACTAAATTAGTTCTTTAGACGACAAACCCCGCAATTTGCATTGCGGGGTTTTTTATTGCCTAACGTTTCTTAGAAGGTGGTAAATCCGTACAGCTACCATGGTGCGCTTCGGCTGCCAAGCCCACCGACTCGCCTAGAGTTGGATGCGGATGAATGGTCTTCCCAATATCAACCGAGTCTGCGCCCATCTCAATAGCAAGACAGACCTCACCAATCAGATCGCCGGCATTAGTGCCCACAATACCGCCACCAATAATGCGATGGGTGCTGGCATCAAAGAGTAACTTAGTAAATCCTTCGTCGCGACCATTCGCTATGGCACGACCGCTCGCTGCCCATGGGAACAAGCCCTTCTCATAAGCTATGCCTTGTGCCTTACATTGCTCTTCGGTCAAACCAGCCCAAGCAACCTCGGGATCGGTATACGCAACCGACGGGATTTGTTTTGCATCAAAGTAAGACTTTTGTCCGGCTGCTGCCTCGGCTGCAACATGACCTTCATGTACCGCCTTGTGAGCCAACATGGGTTGACCCACAATATCTCCAATAGCGAAGATGTGATTAATATTAGTGCGCATTTGCTGATCGACCGGAATAAAGCCACGCTCATCCACACTGACACCGGCGGCAGCTGCGTTAATCTTCTTACCATTGGGGGTTCTACCAACAGCCACTAAGACCAGATCATAGAGTTGTGGTGTGGCTGGTGCTTTCTCACCCTCAAAGCTCACTTCGATCCCATTGGGTTTTGCTTCGGCTTTGCTTGCTCGCGTTTTGAGCATGATGTTGTCAAAGCGATGGGCGTTCATTTTCTCCCACACTTTTTCGAGGTCACGATCTGCACCTGCCATTAAGCCATCCATCATCTCAGCAATATCAATGCGCGAGCCGAGAGCGCTATAAACCGTAGCCATCTCTAGACCAATAATCCCGCCACCGATCACTAACATCCGCTTCGGAATGCTCTTGAGCAGTAATGCGCCGGTACTATCCACTACCCGAGGGTCATTTGGCATAAACGGCAGAGCAATTGGTTGACTGCCTGCCGCAATGATCGCTTTCTGAAAACGGATGATTTCTTTCTGACCTGTGAGTTGCTGACCATCACCAGAACTTAAAGACACTTCTACATGATGAGCATCGATCAATCTACCAAGACCGCGCACAACCCCTACCTTGCGCATCTTTGCCATACCAGCAAGACCGCCCGTTAATTTTGCGATCACTCCCTCTTTATGAGAACGCAATAGGTCTAAATTAATTTTGGGTGCACCAAACTCGATACCGTGCTTACCCATCTCCTTCACTTCCTCCATCACCGAGGCGGTATGCAGCAATGCTTTAGATGGAATGCAACCTACATTGAGGCAAACGCCCCCAAGGGTGGCATAGCGCTCTACTAATATTGTTTTAGCTCCAAGGTCTGCGCTCCGAAATGCGGCACTGTAACCACCGGGTCCCGCTCCTAAGACCAAGACCTCACACTCGTGTTGAACCGGTCCTTGATAAGAACCAGCAGGTACTGGGATCGATACAGGTGGCTTGCTTGATGCAGTTGGTGCCGCCGCTACTGGTGCTGTTGCTGGTGCAGGTGCCGAAGGTGTAACGCTAGCGAGTTCAATCTGCGCAATCACAGATCCTTTAGCAACCTTATCCCCAATCTTCACGCTTACACTAATGACCTTGCCAGCTTGATCGGCTGGCACTTCCATAGTTGCTTTATCAGACTCAAGAACAACCAAGGCTTGTTCTTTTGTAATCTCATCACCAGGCTTGACCAAGATCTCAATCACTGGGACATCGGTGTAGTCACCAATATCAGGCACCACGATTGCATGCTGACTCATCGCGATCCCCTATAGAACTGCACGACGGAAGTCGGCGAGTAGTTGTGCAATATAGACATTAAAACGTGTAGCCAATGCTCCATCAATCACTCGATGATCTGCTGTCAAAGAGAGTGGGCAAATAAGTCGGGGTGCAAACTCTTTGCCGTTCCACACCGGCTTCATAGCTGCTTTACTAACGCCTAGGATTGCGACCTCGGGGGCATTAATGATGGGGGCAAAATAGGTGCCGCCAATACCGCCTAAGGAAGAGATCGTAAAGCTCGCACCTTGCATTTGATCGGGCTTGAGTTTGCCATCGCGCGCTAATGCAGCAAGCTCGGCGGTCTCGCGGGCGATATCAAAGATACCCTTTTGATCCGCGTTCCGAATTACAGGAACTACCAACCCGTTCGGGGTATCTGCTGCAAATGCAATATGGAAATACTTTTTCAGTACGAGATCATCTCCATCTAAAGAGGAATTGAACTCTGGGAACTTCTTAAGTGCCGCGACAGACGCTTTGATCAAGAATGCCAGCATGGTGATCTTGCTACCTTGCTTCTCATTCTCTTTATTGGTTTGCACACGGAATGCTTCCAGATCAGTAATGTCTGCATCTTCGTGATAGGTCACTGCTGGGATCATCACCCAATTACGAGCAAGATTGGCGGCAGATAGTTTTTTGATGCGGGAGAGTGCTTGACGCTCGGTCTCCCCAAATTTACTGAAGTCCACCTTTGGCCATGGCAAGAGGTTTAGTCCACCCAAACTTCCACCGCTAGTTGCAGCCGGTGCACTAGCGCCACTCATTACCGACTTAACAAAAGCCTGGACATCGTCTTGCGTAATGCGACCTTTGGGTCCCGTTCCTTTAACACTAGCAATGGTGACGCCTAACTCACGAGCAAACTTGCGTACCGATGGGCTTGCATGACTACCGCTTTGACCTAGCTCTGCTGATGGAGTAGACACGGGTGCAGGGGCGGGTGCTTGAGTTGATACTGGCGCAGCGATCGGTGTTGGTGCTACTGGTATTGGCGCAGGTGCAGGTGTAGGCGCAGGTGCAGGTGTAGGCGCAGGTGCTTGAGTTTTTACAGGTGCTGGGGCCTGCGTTGGTGCAGGTGTATTCGTAGCTGTATTAATAGGCGCTTCAGAACCCTCTAGGAGCAGAACAACACTTCCTTCTGAGATTGAGTCACCAACCTTCACTTTCACTTCTTTCACTACCCCCGAGTGGGAGGATGGCACATCCATGGTTGCTTTATCAGACTCTAGTGTGACGAGCGACTGCTCTTTCTCAATGGTGTCACCTGGTTTGATGTGTACCTCAATCACGGGCACGTCTTTGTAGTCACCAATATCTGGGACCTTGATTTCAATTAGCTGGCTCATGATTCCCTTACACCTTCATTGGATTTGGTTTTTTGGGATCAATCTGATACTTCGTGATTGCCTCAGCTACTTTCTTGCGATCGATCTTGCCATCGTCTGCGAGTGCCTTCAGGGCAGCTACAGTGATCCAGCGACGATCTACTTCAAAGAAGTGACGTAATTGCTCGCGGGTATCTGAACGCCCAAAACCATCAGTGCCCAAGACCTCATAACGACGTCCTAGATTCTGAATCGGTGGCCGGATTTGTTCAGCAAACATCCGCATATAGTCTGTTGCAGCAATCACAGGACCTTTGGTGTCTTTTAAGAGACGCTCTACGTGCGAGAGTTTTGGGGTGTTACCTGGGTTTAGCAAATTACTCCGGTTGGTCTCGTTCCAATCGCGTCCTAACTCGTTCATGCTGGGGCAACCCCACAGGTCGGATGCAATCCCCCACTCGGCGTGCAGCATCTCTGCAGCAGCCATCACTTCGCGGAAGATCGTACCGCTACCAAGCAGTTGAACTCGTAGTGGGTTATTTGCCTCACCCACGGATTGCAAGCGATACATCCCTTTGATGATGTCTTGCTCTGCACCCTTAGGCATCGCGGGGTGTGAATAGTTCTCGTTCATTAACGTGACGTAGTAATACACATCCTCTTGTTCGGTGAGCATGCGTCGCATTCCATCTTGGATCACGACCGCTAACTCAAAGGCAAAGGTGGGGTCATAGCTAACGCAGTTAGGTACCGCCGATGCCCAAATCTGACTATGTCCATCTTCGTGTTGTAAGCCTTCACCATTGAGTGTGGTTCGACCTGCAGTGCCTCCCAACAAGAACCCGCGGCTACGCATATCGCCTGCAGCCCAAGCAAGATCACCAATACGTTGGAATCCAAACATGGAATAGAAAATATAGAAGGGCAACATGGGTACACCATGTGTCGAGTACGATGTCGCTGCGGCAATCCAGTCGCACATACCGCCTGCTTCGTTGATACCCTCTTGCAAGATCTGACCTGCTTTATCTTCTTTGTAGAACATAAGCTGATCATGATCTTCAGGCGTATAGAGCTGACCGAGTTGGCTCCAGATCCCTAACTGTCTGAACATCCCTTCCATACCAAAGGTACGAGACTCGTCAGGAACAATGGGGACCACGCGCTTACCGATGGTCTTATCGCGCACAACGGTATTAAGTAGACGCACAAATGCCATGGTGGTGGAGATCTCGCGCCCATCGGTAGTGGCTTCGAGCAATGGTCCGAACGCATCGAGTGCGGGGACCGGCAAGCTCTCCGCTTTCGTTCTACGCTGTGGCAAATAACCACCGAGCTCCATGCGGCGGGTCCGCATGTACTCGAGTTCAGGACTACCTTCAGGGAACTTTACTAAAGGCATCTCTTCCAACTGATCATCGCTCACCGGAATCTCAAAACGATCCCGGAAGCGCACCACATCATCGTGGCTCATTTTTTTAGCTTGGTGAGCAATGTTCATGCCCTCACCTGAGCCTCCCATGCCATACCCTTTGATGGTCTTTGCCAAAATAACGGTCGGTTGACCTTTGTGATTAGCGGCAGAGTGGAATGCAGCGTAGACCTTATGGGGATCATGTCCACCACGGTTTAGGTTCCAAATGTCCTCATCACTCCAATCGGCCACGAGGGCTTTGAGCTCAGGTGTATTAAATACGGTCTCCCGCACATAGGCACCATTCTTCGCCTTCATCGTTTGATACTGTCCATCCACGATCTCAGCTAAGCGCTGCATCAAGATGCCTTTTTTGTCGCGGGCAAAGAGTGCATCCCAATGACCGCCCCACACCACCTTAATGACATTCCAGCCAGAACCACGGAACTCGCTCTCGAGCTCCTGAATAATCTTGCCATTGCCGCGTACTGGACCATCCAAACGTTGCAAGTTGCAGTTCACTACAAAGATGAGGTTATCAAGTTTCTCGCGCCCGGCCATACCGATTGCACCCAAGGACTCGGGTTCATCGGTCTCACCATCGCCTAAGAAGGCCCACACTTTGCGCCCTGCCGTCGTTGTAAGACCTCGATCTTGCAAGTAATGCATGAAACGCGCTTGATAAATAGCCATGATGGGACCAAGACCCATCGATACGGTTGGGAACTGCCAGAAGTCAGGCATGAGCCAAGGATGTGGATAGCTAGAGATCCCCTTGCCATTAACTTCTTGACGGAAATTATTGAGTTGCTCATCGCTAAGACGTCCCAGCATATAAGCACGGGCATACACACCGGGGGCTGAGTGGCCCTGTACAAATATCAGATCACCACCATGCTGTTCAGAAGGTGCGTGCCAGAAATGGTTGTAGCCAACGTCATACAAGGTAGCTGCCGATTGGAACGAAGAAATGTGTCCGCCTACGTTCGTATCTTTATTAGCACGTAACACCATCGCCATCGCGTTCCAACGCGTGTATGAACGAATGCGGTGCTCAATGTTTTGATCACCAGGAATACGTGCCTGGATCTCTACGGGTATCGTATTGATGTATGGGGTCTCTGCATGAAATGGTTGATCCACTCCATTCACCCGTGCATGCGCAATTTGTTGGTCGATCAGAAATGCGGCTCGATCGGTTCCCTCATGCGCAATCACGCCATCTAAGGCCTCAAGCCATTCTTTTGTTTCGATTGGATCAAGATCATTTTGGTTCACTTGACCCGCCATTTGCTCTGGTACAGCTGCCATGGTTTGTCTCCGGTTTTAGTTACGGCAAATTTTGTTTGCCTTATGGTTAATATTTTAAGAATAGGTGTTGAATATGACAATTAATTTTCCACATAACGATAATCTTTTTCGCAATATGGAATTATATTGCAGTGCAAAGCCCTTTATATTAGGGTGTTCAAGAAAAAATAAGACTATTTAAAAGGATCTCTAGCTTGTCCAAGACCAGCACCCTGCAATTAAGACTCGTAGAGGCATTCAAACGAATGCCTTCGCTACGTCGTTTTATTGGTTCACGCTTGGTCTACACCCCATTATTAGCGATCGTGATTTTTTTGGTGGTGATGGCGATCATTTTGGGCGTCCTTCAAGTTCAGGAGCGTCAACAGCAAGAAGGCTCCCTCTTTCGTGAACTCAGTTTAGTAAAGCAACGTATCCAATTACGCTTTATTAATAATAGCGAGACTTTGCAATCCTTCAGTCGAGATTTGGCTCAAACTGAAAATAATCGTGCTGCACGGGACAAGATATTGAGCCAAGTTCAATCCTTTGTATTGGGCAACCCTGAAATCTTGCAACTTATTTGGCTTAATGACAGTGAATGGCGCCAGTGGATGGTGCCACCACCCAGTCGTAATAACGAATGGTTCGATACCGTGCCACAAGCCAATGAGATTGATCGTGAACTCAAGAGAGCTATATTCCTGAGTCGCGAGACCAACCGGCCTGCTTACAGTCAAGTAATTAGTCTTAATGTTGCAAAAGATGATCCGGTGATGGCAGAACGTCAGTCTATCTTTTGGGAGGTCATTACGATCTTCAAGGATGGAGAAGCAAAGGGTGCCCTAGCGGTGTTGTACTCAACCCAAGGGATCTTGCAATACATTATTCCGCCAGAGCTAAAGAGTCAGCATCGCTACTCACTGATTGGTCGTGATAATCGGGTCTTGGCGATTTCATCAGATCGCGACACCCCAACCCGGTCTCTCAGTAATGAGACCAGTCTCGATTTTGGTGCTCTAGGTCCTAATATCACCTTGCGTGTTGACACCTACCCACCGCCTACCGACCTGACCTTTCGGATGCTGCTTGGTGTGGTCATTGGCTTGTCTGCCTTCGTGGTCTGGAGTCTATGGTCTGTTCTCAAACAAATGCAGGTGCGGCAACTGACCGAAGCAAACTTACGGACCGAGAGTAGCTTTCGTCGCGTCTTGGAAGACTCGATGCCTGTTGGTATTCGGGCGCGCGATCTAGACAAACGCATCACCTATGTCAATCGTTCATTCTCTGAGATGACCGGCTGGGCTCAAGAAGAGTTATTGGGTCTTACGCCCCCCTTCCCGTTCTGGCCTGCAGAGCTTCATGAGCAACTGATGCAAAAGATGAGCGGTGCCCTAGACGGTAATCTCAAGAGCGGTATCGAGGGCACGATCATGCGTAAAGATGGCTCGCGGATCTCCACACGTACCTTCATTGCCCCTCTGATTGATGACAAGGGGCAACAATCGGGGTGGGTAACTTCTGTGATTGATATCTCAGAGCCTAAGCGTATTCGGGAAGAATTAAGCGCAACGCAAGAACGGTTCGTGACCGTACTAGAAGGACTGGATGCGGCAGTATCGGTGGTCTCAATTGAAACGGGTGAGCTCTTGTTTGCGAATCGATATTACCGCGAGCGCTTTGGTGATACCGCCAAGGGTCATATTGATTTAGCCGGTCATGAGATGGATCCCTCCTCAATCTTTCATTTTGAGGGAGACAATGTGGATGCGTTAGCCGGTCTTCCTGCAATGGCACTTAATCAAACGACTGAAATTGATTCCGAAGAAATCCAGCTTCGGGGCGATACGACCCATTGGTACGAAGTACGGCGACGTTATATCTCTTGGGTTGATGGTCACTTGGCACAACTTCTCATTGCGACCGATATTACCCTCAGAAAAACGACTGAGGATCTAGCGCGCCAACAAGAGGAGCGGATGCAATTTACCAGCCGTCTCACCACCATGGGCGAGATGGCGTCCTCACTAGCACACGAACTCAATCAGCCTTTATCGGCGATCTCTAATTACTGCATGGGAATTGCCAAGCGTCTTAGCGGCACCAATAATCCACTCTCTTCGGAATTGCTTCCTGCCCTGCAAAAAGCCAGCGATCAGGCTCATCGTGCCGGCACGATTATTCAGCGAATCCGGGGTTTTGTGAAACGGAGTGAGCCACAAAGTAAGCCTTCGAATATCGCCGATATCGTGGCCGATTCGGTTGGTCTAGTGGAATTTGAGGCCAATCGCCATCGACTCAAGATCGTTTCCGAGGTAGCCGGCAATCTTCCGGCGGTTGAACTCGATCCAGTCTTAATCCAACAGGTCTTGGTCAATCTCCTGAAAAACTCCCTAGATAGCCTGCGAGAGGTCTACCCCCTTTCCTCGCGCTGGTCAGCCCCACCCGTCCGAATCACTGCCGATCTTGAGACCAGCACCTTCCCAAGCATGCTTCGTATCCAAGTCACCGATGCGGGCGCTGGAATTGCAGAATCCGTGATCTCTAGGATGTTTGAGCCCTTCTTCAGTACCAAAGAGGATGGGATGGGGATGGGCCTCAATATTTGCCGGTCCATTATTGAGTCTCACCACGGGCGTTTGTGGGCCAAAAATCATACGGATACCGAACATACCCGTTTGGTCGGCTGCACCTTTACAATTCTGTTACCTTTGGAATCTGGTCATATATCGAAGTCGTCAATAGGAAATACCGATGAATCTAAGCAATCCACCGAAAACAGTACAAGCTGAAGTTGTCTATGTTGTTGACGACGATGAGGCAGTCCGTGACTCCCTCACTTGGTTATTAGAAAGTAATGGCTACACCGTTCGTTGCCATGCAAGCGCCGAACGTTTTTTACAGTCTCTCCAAAATACGGACAAGTCCACCATTTCGTGTTTGATCCTCGATGTGCGTATGCCCGGCATGTCGGGTCTTGAGTTACAAGAACGTTTAATCAGTGAAGGCTTGCCAATGCCCATCTCTTTTATTACTGGTCATGGTGACGTCTCGATGGCGGTCTCGACCATGAAACGGGGTGCCGTCGATTTTGTGGAGAAGCCCTTCAAAGAGAATGAGCTATGTGCTCTGGTTGAGCGCATGTTAACCAAAGCACGGATTGATTTTGCACAGGCCGATCAACGTAAGAGCACCCAGAGTTTATTGGGCAAGTTAACGGGTCGTGAGCGTCAGGTGCTCGAGCGGATTGTGGCTGGGCGTTTGAATAAACAAATTGCTGATGATTTAAGTATCTCCATTAAGACCGTTGAGGCCCATCGCGCCAATATTATGGAGAAACTCAACGTCAATACCGTTGCCGATCTCCTGCGTTTAGCCCTCTCTTAATTACCCCTATGCCTGCACAACTGCTTGATGGCAATCTGCTCTCCAAGAAATTACGGGCTGAGATTGCTACACGCTCAGCGATTCTGACCGCCAAAGGTGTGCGTCCGGGTCTAGCCGTGATTGTGGTGGGCGATGATCCCGCTAGTCAGGTTTATGTTCGTAATAAGGTTAAGGCATGTGAGGATGTTGACTTTCATTCGGTCCTTGAGCGCTATCCAGCCGAACTTGAGGAAGCACAACTGCTTGCTCGCATTGCAACCCTCAATGCCGATCCTAGCATTCATGGAATTTTGGTACAGCTCCCCTTACCCAAACACATCTCTGCCGAGCGTGTTTTAGAGTCGATTGCCTCCGATAAAGATGTCGATGGTTTTCATATTGCTAATGCAGGTGCCTTAATGGTTGGTGCACCACTCTTTAAGCCCTGCACCCCTTATGGCTGTATGAAGATGTTGGAGAGTATTGATTATCCTTTGCGCGGCGCCCGTGCGGTGGTTATCGGGGCCTCCAATATCGTGGGTAAGCCAATGGCTATGCTTCTTTTGCAAGCAGGTGCTACGGTGACGATTTGCAATAGTAAGACCAAAGATTTATCAGCTCATACCAAAGAAGCTGATGTTCTGGTAGTTGCTACCGGTAAGCCCAAGATGATTACTGGCAATATGGTGAAGCCTGGTTCAGTGGTGATTGATGTCGGTATTAATCGCCAATCCGATGGCAAGCTGTGTGGTGATGTTGATTTTGATACAGCCAAATATGTTGCAGGCTGGATCACCCCAGTGCCTGGCGGTGTGGGCCCCATGACCATCACCATGCTTCTCATGAACACGCTCGAGGCGGTAGAGCGTAGCATGAAGCCAGCCAGTAAGCTGTCTTAGTCTTTAGAAGTATTAAATAAAATTCAATTAGATTAAAGCTTCAATACCTTTATTTTTAAGGATGGATAGAAGTTTAAGAGATGGGCCGCTTGGTTTTTTTTCACCTGATTCCCATTTTTGGATTGTCGAGGCACTGGTATTTAAGACAATAGCGAAAACAGCCTGACTTAAATTCTCTTTTGTTCTTAGTTGTTTTATGGCTTTTGGCTGAATTGTCTTAACTTCCAAATTTTTTAGCGCTTCGAATTGCGCAATTTGCTTTTTATTAATCACACCCGCTCTTTTGAGATCAGAAAAGATTTCTTGCATTTCTTCCACGATACGGCTTCTATTTTTTATCGTTGTCATTTTTTACCTCCATTAACATCTTTTCATAAATTAATTTATCAATTTGTTCGCTGGTTAAATCCAAAAGAAATTCAGCGATGTTCATTAAATTAGCGAGTTCAACATTATTGATATTTAACCGTTCATTCTTTTTAAAACCAAATATAAAAAACCAATGTTGATTTAACTTTGTTGCAATAATTGTTCGCACTCCATGACTCTTGCCGCGATTTCCAATAGCTACTCTTTTTTTATAGACATTACCACCTAAGTCTGCTTCATATAATCCAGCCTGTATTTCCTGTACTGCTTTTGACAAATCGCAATCTGTAATTTCATATTTATTAGTCAATTTTGAAAAAAGTTTTGTTTTAAAGATACGTTTTTTAATCATAGCTTACTATATCACTGGGTGATATAGTACATCATATTAGGGTCTTTAGCCTTGCTTTACAAAATGGGTAATTCATCATAAAGAACTTGCCACATAAGTGGCCATCTTCGAGTAAGCTAATGGTGTGAACACCCCTACACCTCTTTCGTCTCCTGATATGCATAATCCCCTTCTCTCTTTTGGTCGTGGCATTGCTCAATACGATCAAGTTAAGCCGGAGCAAATTGCTCCTGCGATTGAGTTCTTACTCAGTGGCTGCGAGGCTGCAGTGACCAAGGCCATTGATCCCAAAACGCCTGCTTCATGGAATGATCTAGCAGAGCCTCTAGAGGATGCTACTGAACAATTGGGTCGCTCTTGGGGCGTGGTCTCGCATCTCAATGCAGTGGCTGACACTCCAGAGCTACGCGCTGCTTATGGTGCAATGTTGCCGAAGGTAACCGCCTTCTTTGCTAGCCTAGGACAAAATCTGGAGCTCTATAAGCGCTACAAAGAGATCAAGGCTAGCGCTGAGTTTGCAAAACTTAGCCCTGAACAACAAAAGGTGATCGATAACTCCCTGCGGGATTTTCGTTTGGGCGGCGCTGAACTGGCCGATGATCAGAAACCACGTTTTACTCAGATTCAAGATGAGCAAGCTGCTTTAGCCAAGGCCTTCTCCGATCATGTCTTAGATGCAACGGATTCATTTATCCATCTAGTGAGTAGTCAAGCCGATTTGATTGGTTTACCTGAGGATGCCATTGCGGCGGCGGCAGATACAGCCAAACAGAAAGGTTTAGAAGGTTGGGCATTTACCTTGCATTTCCCTTCGTACTATCCCGTTCAACAATATTCTCAGAACCGCTCATTACGTCGCTTACTCTATGAAGCCTATGTCACGCGTGCTTCTGAGCTAGCTCCGCAATACAGCAAGGGTAATATCGA
>JACCDO010102636.1_pt1 | contig 23009 bp, 28 predicted proteins | sample 7446101 | NCBI WGS metagenome assembly JACCDO01 (sample SAMN15323440, study PRJNA562643) | freshwater metagenome | isolation source: river surface water | place: USA:Blue River Watershed | collected 2017-08-16
GGATAAATCTAAATCTACTGCATAAGAATAAACAGCTGACCTTCTTTCAACAAATGGGATAAGTTGAGTATATGTAATACCGGACCAATTAAATATAGTACTTGAAGTTCTGAAGTAGATAGTATTTCCTATAATTCCTTCTAAAGTAGCAACCCTAGTTACACCATTACATTTTAAAGACCACCCAGCTGATTTGATAATTGTTAAGTTGTTTGTACTTGGTAAATAATTACCACTTGTATCTACAAACTTAATTACCAATTCTCTATACTGTATTCCGGGTAAAGTAGCTAAAGTGTTATAGATATCTGAGTTTTCAAAATCAAAATGGAAAGTTATAGATGTCACTACATAATCAATAGTTGGATAAGGACTATATGAAATATCCTCCTGTATTACAACACCATTAGCATATAAAGGAGATGCATCATAACCAATTAAATTCTCTATCTTATACTTAATCTTATTCCCTACAGGTATATCAGATCTGAATCTAGGTAATGTAATCTCATTACCATTTATAGCTGAGATTTCATGTAATCCTTTATCTGCTATAACGATTAAATCACCTGCACTAGCTGATTTTGTAGCTACACCACTAGGTGTTAAATCAGTCGTTGTTGTTATTACACCATCTGTATTTACACCAACACCCCTAATCTCATCAGGATATACATATTGACCGGAAGTTTGTTTTTTCAACATAGCTACAATAGATGTACCTAAGCCTGATATAACACTTAATTCATCTTCTACTTGTCTAAAGGGAATACTCTCATCTCCACTATCATTAAAGTCTTCACCTCTTAAAGCAGGAGAGTTAAAAGGTGATGTTAAGGTATTATTAAATCTTACTAGACCACCTAAACAAGAACCACCTGAAGGAGGGTTCTGCTCTAAAAGTTCTTTAATAGGGAAATTAGGATCACTAAAACTAGGATAAGTGTTGTCATATAATTCACCTGTTTTATTATTCACACCTATATCAAAACCTGGTCTATAACTAGGATTGACGGGTGCAGTGTCATCTATATCACCTGAGAAATTTTCTACAATAGTATCCCCTCTTTGAGGATTAAAAGTAGTATCAAAGGATTCTAAAGCTCCACTTGATAAAACTACATAGCACCCATCAATAATATTTTCTACTCTTGCTACTCTAATTGCTATTGTAAAATCAACAATAGCAAAATCAGTTGTATTGACTATTGTAGAGAAACCACCATTATAAGTACCATGTAATAAAGCAGACCCTTCAGTTAAACCCTTATATCTACGATCAGGATTACCAAGAGAAACATCAGGAATAGACCCCCCACTACTAATAAACTTACTGGTATCTGGATTACCATCTATATCTAAGGGGAACTCTTTAAGAGGAACTGCACTTAATATTAAAGTAGGTCCTGTTGTACTTACATTACTAAATCCTGTTTTAGAGTAATCCCATACTCTAAACCTAGCTGGTCTCTTTTCTATATCTATACTTGTGATTCCACCTATTTCCTCATATTCACTATTAGATACTGTACCTACTACTCTACCCTTATTCTTATTTTTTAATGTACCATTAGCTAAGAAGTAAGCACTCATAGTCTGTTCAGGGTATATACGACTATATACACTATCTAACCATAAAGGTCTCCATTTAGGATATACTGTTTCTATAATAGTAAGAAAGGCTAATCTTCTTGATACTCTATATGAGTAAAGAACTATATCATCTATCTGATTATTGATAAGAGCTTTTTGATCATTTGCAATAGCAGCTATCTGATCTATATCTAAAGCTGTACCATTAACATAACCATCACCGTCAATACTACCACTAGAAACCATAGGATCACTATACACTAAACCTAAATCAGTTGAAGACCTCAATAACTCTAAAGCTACATATCTATTCTTTAAAACACCTGTTAAGTTATCTACTACACCATCAGCTACATTATAATCAGCATAATCTAAATCATACTTTAATTGCCCATCTTGATCTCCCACTAAATGACCTGATAAGTTCTCTAAAATATTAACTAGGCTGTGATAAAATAAGAGTTTATTTCTAGCTATAATGTCTTTAGCTAGTCCGTCATATAAACCTAAAGACCTACCTTTCTTAGTAGTACTTTTAGTTCTACGACCACTTGTATTACCAGGAACAAGTTCACTAGAAATTTCCCCCTCATATGCTGTTTCAGATACTATTCTGACTGCAAATTGATCTGGCTCTTGTATCACCGCTTTAGCTAATAATTGTTTATCCTCATATGGACAAGCGATTACATTTACATATACTGCTTTATAAGTAGGAAATGTTAAAACACCATCTATAATTCTAGGATACAATAAGCTAAGTCTACTATGTAAGAAATAATAACTCACATTAGGTTGTACTTTATATGTCAATAATCTGACTTCACCTGTAGATTCTACAATATTATAATCTACTCCCTTTGTTAATTCTTTACCTACACCATTAGTGTATCTAATCACTTTTGCATCATAATCTGTTATATAAGGACCCTTACCAAATAAAGTAGTTTCTCCTTCTGTATATATAGGTCTAACAGATACTAAAATACTTGTAATAGAACTATAGGGTTTAAGTTTATCTGTAATAGTTACAATAGACTTGGTTTTATCTTCATTAAGTTCTACTGTATCTACCCTATAATAATCAACACTATTTATATAAAGTAGTGAACCTTTATATAGAACATCTCTTAAATCTCCGTTTATAACAATTTCGGTAGATTTAGGTTTAGCATCGATAGTATGAGTAATACCACTAAGAGTAGATAAAGACACAAATATGTTATTATTAGATAAGACACCTAGAGCTGTGGTTTCATTATTAGCTTTAGCACCACAATTATCACTAGCTCCACTTGTAAAAGTAATCGTTGTGATATTTGTATATAGTCCATAACTTACACTAGCTACTTTAAAAATTAAATTAGGTACATATATAATACTACCTACACTTACTACATCAGTACAATTACCATATATCTTTAAAGATGTAGAGTCTTTTAAAACTTGATATAAAGGTACAAACATAGGGTCAGCTGTTCTACAAGTTCTTTCACCCCCTAATGTTTGTTTTACACTATATGTAATATAGATAGGTACATAATTACCATTAGCATCTAAATCAGGAAGTTTAGGTAAAGTTATAGTCTTAGCTGTAAAATCTATACTTGCTGTTGCAGAACCATTATACCCCAATAAACTAGACCCTACAAACACAGAAGGTGTTATAGATGAGTCAGTTTCATAGTTATTACTATTAAATGTATAGATTAAAGGGTCTGCTTCTGTAGCTGTAGCCACCTCTTTATTTACACTAAACAGAATAGTTTCATATGTAGGGTTTTCTCCACCTACAAAAGTAAAACTATAATCTTTAGGAAAATAAGACACTTCTACATATATACCAGCATCTAATGGTTTTAAAAAGCTGATCCCACCATCACTAGGTTGTATTACATATTCGCTTGTAGGTACTTCTTCAGTTAAATAGGTAGGCTTCTCATTATTAGGGTAAGTCTCACTATCATCTATAAGACTAATTTCTACTGTTGTAGGGTCATTCACAGGTAAAGGTAAATAATAAACCTCATCTGTTTCATCTACGGTAGCTATAAAGGTAATTTCACCATCTATACCTATTGTAAAGTCTGTTGTTATCTCTAGTAAATTAGCACCTACTTTTAATTGATAACTCTCAGCTATAACTCTAGAGTCTGTTATATCTACATATAGAGTTTCACTAGCTATACCTACATAAATAGGAGATAAGATAGTAATATTTATTTCTGTATGATCTTCTAGTCTAGCTTTAATTTTAGATGTTTTAGTTTTAGGTAAAAGTTCTCTTACGGTATTTACAACTTTATGTAATTTATAGACAATAACAAAATCTCTAGTGTTATCTAGGCTTATAAAGCATTCATCATTTAAAAGAGTATGGTCAGGTTCTGAATATCCTTTATATGCTTTCCATGATGTATCTGTAGCTGTGCCTGATAAAGTTAGTTCTTCATTATCTACATTTAGAACTTTAAAGAATTGTTGATTAGAGTAAATCCAATCATTCTCTTGAATCACATCAGAAGGGCTCTCTAAAGTGTATTTATCGCCTAGTATGGTAGCTCTAAAGCCTTCTTCTATTAAACCCCCTAATTTTGTAAATAAACGAGCTGTCCCAGCATTTGTATTAACATCAAAATCAGTACCTTCTACAAGAACTTGTTTAATACCCCCTTGAGATACAGTAATAGAAGTAGTGTTAGGTAAAACACCTGGAGTTAAAGGTAAAATACTTGAAGGTTCTAGAATCTTACTGACGGTACTATTCTTCTTAATAAAGGTAATACGGTTTTCTTCTAAGTAATATTTAACATCTTCATCAGGTACTAGACTTCTACTACCTACTCTAAAAAACTTATTAGTGCCATAACCTTTATAATCTATTCTAGGTTTAAAATCTATATTGAGAGTAGGAGATACAGAAAGTTTATCTGATATGGTTTCATTTTCTAATAAAACGGTTTCATTAAAGTCATATGCACCCTTTTTAGTTCTTCGATCTAATTCTATCATAAGACCAGTACTATAAGCATAACCACTACTTGTGATAGTGTTAGGGACAAGACCTAAATCTTGTAATATAGAAACATCAGAATTTGATGAAACAGAAACATTTAGGGCACCAGATAATTTTATATACCCATTTTCACTTGTTATACCTGTAATACCAACAAACAGATCAGAAACATTTTGGTTAGTATTTTTGGATAAAGATATATTATGGGTAACACCATCTATAATAACTGTGAGAGTACCGTTTTGGGTAATATCAAAAGGTTCTTGTAAGTTACTATATAGTATAGGTTTAGGACACCATGTTTTTAAAGGAACTGTGGTCTGTACAAATTTAAGACTTAACCCAAATTCTGAGAATAATACCTTTAAGGAAGGGTTTATAGTGATTGTAAATAAATCAGAAGATGGGACTAAACTTAAGTATCCTCTATATTTTCTAATTCTATCTGGTATTCTTGAAGGATAATTAACTTTACCGACTCTTATTACATGACCCCATTCACTTACTATAAAGTTATATCTATTTTCGAGTCCAGTTATATAACCTGTACCACTTGGTCTTACACCTGTTGGGTCACCATCATCTAAACCACTACCATCATCTATTTTATCTACACCTGCTTGAGTTATACTTTTATAGGGTACATTAGATAATGTACTATTTAAGTACACTCCTTCTATAAAACTTATAGGTCTTAGAGTCAGAACTACACCTTCAAAAATAAGAAATAAATCATTAGGATTATAAACGAAGACTTGACCTATAGATTTAATAATATAAGCACTTGTACTGTCGATAGATACGGGTAAATCTAAAACTGAGTCAATAAAATATACATTAAGATACCTTTGTTGACTCAGTTTTAGTAAAGGTACTTCATATTCTTTTAAGATTGGGTTAATATAATAACTAGTATATTTATATGCTGCAGCAATATATATCTTTGTATATATACTAATAATACCAGTATTACTGATACCTAAAGACATATTATAAAACCAAATAGCTTGACCCAAATCGGAATTGATTAAAGATGGATTTAGTTTTATAGAAAAATCATCTAAACCATATAAGCTATCATACATAGACCAATCATCTGTATAATCATTTATAGATTGTACTACTAAAGTAGTTTTAAAAGCACTAGCATTATCTAAATCATTACCTATACGGATAATTTTAATAACATCATTTAGATCACCTGTAACACCTTTAGGTACTTTAATGAGTCCATCTTTAACAGAATCTACTTTAGAAACAGAACCACCTTTTAACAATTCCCATTTAACACCTTTATATTCAAATCTCTTTTTATACTTATCATTACGAGTCCACCAAAATTTAGGTTCTTCTAAGATACATATCATCTCGTTTAAATTAGCTTTAGAAACCACTTTATTCGGTTCTTTAAAAAAGGTATCTGGGATGTCAGTAGTTATGTCTTTAATAGCATCATAGGTATTTATTTCATAAGTGTAATAACCTTCATCATCAGGGGTGTTAGAGATTTTAGTTAAAGAGTATGTTTTAGTATAACCATTAGACCAAGCTATTCTTGAATTATTAGCTGATATGAGTAGATATTCAGTTTCATTTTCCCCAAAGCATAAAGTACCTGCTTTATAAGCAGTTCTATCTACAATAATTCTATGGGGCAAGCTAGTTGTAGGTGCATTACCCTCTGCACTACGGGCATCTAAAATGATCATCTTATTTTATCTCCATCATATAATATAGCTTGAACACTATACCATAAAGGCTTTTATTTATGAATAAACAAATGATAAAGCAAATTGAAGCTGCAGGAGATAACGAATCTTTAATCGAAACTGTTTACAGAAATGAAATTAGAGATTGTTTTGAAGGTGAATGGTCTAAACCCCACCAATGTGATGGTTTATTTACCATGAAAGACGGTTATCGTATTTTATTAGAAGCTAAAGCTGATTGCACTTTTCTATATAGAGAAAACATTGCTGCTGTTTTACAACAAGTTCTCTTTTACTTACAGAAATTTCAGGATAAACCCGATTTAGTATTTATTGCAGAAAAAAACACTTGTGTTATGTTTCCTGTAAACATCTTCCTACCTTTATTAATGTATAAAGACATTAAATGGAATGAAGCTCCTTCCGATCATTTTAAAAAAGAAGGTGTTCTTTATCAAGAACTTATTCCACTTATCAAAAAGCACCTTTATTTTGTCTTTGAAATAGACAAAGACCCTTTCGGTGATGTAGTTTGTATGATTAAAGATTATATGGCAGGTTTAGATAGTAAAAAGCATATCTTTAATTATTTGTTTGAAAACATTCTAGGAAGACCATTATCTACTTTGAAAGATTTAGACTTTGTATCTGATAAAGCAGAATTATTTAAAAGTTTTTTAAAAGGGCAGTCTGTTTTAAAAGCAGATGATAAATTATTTCAATTTACTCGTAAGTGTGATTTTGCATATTTAGGTCCTAATAAAGTCTATACCTATCAAAATTACAATTTTGACTTATTTGATAAGTATGTTTTAAGTTTAGATTATGGTGATTTAGAATTAAAAGAGATGTATAAGTGGTGGTTAAAGAATATCTTTAAATCAGAAGAGAATAAAGTAGAGTATCGGTCTTTATTTAGGAAAGTCATTTTAGAGGAAGATATTGTATTGGGTCAGAATAAGTTAGATGGGATAGAAATAGATATTAAGGCATATCATCAGTTTTTTGTATGGTTTTATAAGTGTCCTAGACTAGATTACAGACAGAAACTCCAGAAGCAGGTGCCGGTGGTACAATAGGGGCACCTGCAATAAATCCTGTACCTGTTGCAGATAAGAATAAGTTAGAGATACCTAAAGCATAACTATTAACGATATTAGGTAAAGGTTGCATAGCAAAAGAATTAAAAGTAGAATTTAAGATAGAGAGAAGAGCTGGGTAAGGGGCAATAGTAGTGGTAATAACTGAAGCACCATTAGAAACAATGGGGGAAGCACCTGTATATGTATAAGGTACGGAACTTAGACCTAGAGCAATAGCTTGAGAGATAAGAAGGACATCGGGACCAACATTACCATTAGCATTAAAAGCGGATGTAATAATAGCAGTGTTAGGTAATATAAAGAGAGTACCTGTGACAACACCTACACCTGCACTACCTGTATCAAAGCTATTTATTTTAACAGTAGATAGAAGCCAAGAAGAAACAGCAATACCTAAGACTTGAGTGGTTTTTATCCAATCTGTACCTGTAAGTGGTGCGGAAGATAAAATAGAATTAGAAATTATAGGTGGTGTTATCATAAGTAACCTTTTTCATATAATAAAGAACAAGATGTTTGTATAATACAAACAAACTAACAAAAGGAAATTGATATGTTAATCAAAACAAACTCTTTTGAATTAAGAGCAGATTCCATAAAACTAAAAGGGATGCCTAAAATCCAAATTGGTGAATATAGTCTTAATACACATCTAACATTAAAGATGTTAGAAGAAGATACTATTTTTATTGTTGTTCCAAACAGTACAGGAAATTTAACCATTTCTTCAAAAGAAGATACAAAATCATTCTTCTTAGGCAAGAATGAACCTGCCGATTTAACTCTCAAAGGTAATTCTTTATACTTAGGTACTAAAGATGACAATTTTAATTTCACAGTTTCTTCTGATATGAAGATTTCCTTTAAGGCATCTTCTAAAAAGATAGACACTACATCATCTGATATTTCTGCTAAGATTTTAGCATTTGCCAAGACACCTAAAACAAGATATGAATTGTTTGAACATATCTTAACACCCGATATGTATCATCATTTTGCATATGGCAATTCAAATAACAGAAGCCGATTGTATCAAAAGTATTTATGGTCATTGGTAGATGCAGGTAAATTAAAAATGGTAGGTACTACTAACCGTAGATATGCAAATTTGTTTCAAACAGTTTAGTTTTTTGTTTATTCTACTCCTAATATAAACAAAAAGGAGTATTTATGTTTAATTCTTTAAGAAGAAGAGCAAGTAGTGATTTAGAAAACCATGAGTTTTTTAAAGTATTTGGGGAACTAAGTTCAATTTGGAGACTAAAATTCACATCTAGAATTGAACCTTCTAAAGTCCTATCTATAATTGATAGGCTTGAAGTAGCTTTTTTAGATCTGAAAAATGTTTTAACTCGACTTGGGGTAAAGTTAGATTCTCCACTAATGAAACCTCCAACAGAAGTTATATATATAAGAAAAGTTGAGAACCTTATTTTCTTTACAAGAGATGCTTTTATAGCCATTGAAAACGAAAATGTTTCTTTAGCTTCACAGAACTCTACAGCTGCAAATTCAGTGTATGATACAGTGTTAGTGTTAACACCTTGGTTTAAAAATTTTCTTAAAGAGAATACAGGTAAAGATGTTTTGAGAGAAACTTTACTAAGTATCAATCAAGATGAAAATGAAACAGAAAGACTTTTAAAAGAAGAACAAGATTCATGGAATAGAATGAGAGATAATCTCATTCTGGAAACAGAACCTCCAAAAAGAACTCCAAAGACCCCAACACCTAAGATTGCCCCTGTAAAAAAGACACCAACACCTAAGACTGTCCCTGTAAGAAAAACCCCAACACCTAAGACACCTTCAGCAAAACTCACTACACCTAGAAAAGCACCAATTAAACTTACTGCTCTAGAATTGGCTATTGAAAATGAATTTTCACATCTCAATTCATACTTAGATTTCAATAATCTTTCACAACCTGAATTGATGGAATTTGTACTTAGAATGAAACCATCTATGGACAAAGTGGTTAGAAATGATGAATATGCAGTTTATGATAAGAAAATGAAACCTTCTGTAAGTAAGTCTGGGTTATTACCTGTGACACTTATTAATCAATTCACAAAAACTTTAAAGAACTTAAACACTTTGTATGATTTAGGTGATTTAGAACCTATCGAATTGATTACATCTATTGAGGTACTATTGCCAATATTTAATAAAGTACCTGCTTTCAAAATTACAGATAAGAAAGCTATGTGGTTGGGGTATTAAAAGATTTAACCCATTCATGTTCTGTACCTAGACCACAACAATATTTACTATCTTCTAAAGTCCATTGTGTTCTAGCAACACCTCTTTTAGATTTAAGAGCTTTCTCAGCTTTCATAGCGATAGACCTATTAGGGTAAGTACCATAAACAGCTTTAGGTATCCAAGGTCTATATTGGGAAGTATATTTACCCCCACCTATAATTTCACCATTATGTTGTCTTAATCGTCTTTGGTAATCAGTAGTGCAACCTACATAATAGAAACCTGGTAATTCTTTACCCCATTTATTAAATCTTTTTTGTTGGGATTGTAATACATAAACATACCACATTATCTTTTCTCCTATAATGTATAGATATACAAGAAAGGATTTCTTATGACAACAAAAAATGAAGCATTATATACACATCTGTTTAATCTAAGACAGATGATTCATTCTATTATGGAATATGACAAGTGTTGGTCTTTACAATATGCAGTAAAGCTAAATATGATTACTCACTTAAATGTGTTTATGGATCAGTTATATAAACAAGAGAATTTATCTTTTGTAGAGATTACATTTGAGGGGGATACTATAACAACAAAACCTACATTACTAGATATAGTGAATCTTAAAGGTCAAGTTCGTTCAGTTTGTCAATTTCTCAAAGATTTATCTGTGTTAGACAATAATTTTAAGTTAGTATCAGATAGTTTAAATGGTCTTATTGCACATATAGATTATTTTAGTGTAGATTTAAAAGATATTCTTCAAATACTGTTTTATTTAAATCTCTAATAAGAACTAAGAATTTACCCATATCAAGATCAATTACATCCCGAGCAATAACTTTTCTAAAGTAAGGGTCTGTAGAAAGTACATAACTGTAATAACCTACAGCTACTTCTTCATCTACTCCATAATACTTATTTTTTTCTTGTTGTGGTTTAAGTTTCATATATACTTTTGAAGGTAAGGGTTCATACATATGCTCATCTGAGAAAGTTCCCTTAAAAAACTGAGGTGAATCAGGATATTCTATTTCTAGCACAACATTATTTTCTTCTACATTGGGGTTATTTGTAAGAGTAATTTGAATGCCGGGGTAGTAATCAGGTGCTCTCTTTTGGAGTCTTTTAATAAAATCTAGCATTTCTGGGTCAACAGCTTTATAAAAAAAACCTGCTAATCTTGATTCTAATCTAGCAATTCTAGATTCTAAAGATGCAATTTTATTTAATCTCATTTTTTAAGTCCTTTGGTTTTATTTATATAAGACCCTTATATTAAGAGATTATTAAATACTTTTACAATACTCTGCTATTTCACCTAATGTACCAATATCTACTTTCTTATAGATAAAATCTGTCATTCTATCAATAAGAGAACCACCTTTATACTCCCCTAATTTAGGAATATTTCCATTATGAGATAAAACTACTAAATCTCTTATTAAAATTTCATCTATATAAGCATTAAGGACAGCTAAACCTTTAGTGTTTTTAAATTCTACTCGTATTTGATGAGTGGTTTTAGTTTTTGAAGAATCTATACTTGGTAATAAGACAATAGAATAAACATCTATATCTTTTGTGGTATTAAAGATTTTTTCAAATAATCTTCTTTGGTCTTGTGTATTCATAAGTATCTCCATAAAGGAAAAGAAATGATAAATAGAATAGATATCTGTAATACTATACAAGCATATGACTCTAAAAATACTTTACCCCGTATATTAAAAAATCAATTAGGTGCAAACCTTTTAAAGACATCTAATGAAATACACCCCCCAAATATAGAAATTGTTAAAGTAGATTTTAAAGTAGGTTATACTATGTATAACTTAACTCTCTCTTATAAAAGTAAATCAATTACAAATATCGTATTAGAGTACAATGGTAATAAATCTGAGTACTCTTCTATAAATGAAACACTAAGGGCAATCAAACATGAAAGCTGATTATATAGGTTGGAAAACTGCCTATGACTTAAAATCTCAGGGAATGTCATGGATTGAAGTAGGGTCCGCATTAGGTATAAGTGATAGAAATGCTCGAAGGAAAGCATATAGATGGGAAGTTTTGAACAACTTACCTAAACCAAAAAACCATAATCTAGTAGAGTATGCGAACACCCTCGCAAAATTAGGTATGAAACATAAAGATATTGCTAGACTCTTAGGTATCCCATATAGAACTCTAAGAGATTGGTTTTATAAATTAAGAGATAATAAAGGTATCTTAACACCTAATAGTCGTGTAGATAGACGATTAGTTGCTTTTGAATTAAGAGAAAATGGACTTAAATGGTCTGAAGTAGCTATTATGTCAGGATATAAGAATGCAGATAGCTGTAGAATGAGTGTAAAATCTTTTATTAAACAACATACATCCATACCCTAAACTTAGTACCTTTATCATTCTCTTCTGTTAATTCATCTTGCTCTAAATCTAATTCTAATTTAGGACTTGGCAATCTAACTCCATTTTTACCTGTGTCTTCTACCTCAATTTCACTCTTCTCATTTTTAAACATCAGATAAGCATAAGGTAACTGATATATTTCACTTAGTTTATTACAAAATAAGATAGCTTGATACCACCCTCCTGATAAAGATAATTCCCATTCTAAATCGTGGTAATCACCTAAAATTTTTTTGTATTGTTCATCTGTAATAAAGTCGGTAATGACAAAATTGTTAATTCGAGTTGTATTAAACACTATAAACCTCATATAATATGTATAGTCTGTTTAAGGAGATTATACATGATATTGAAACCTTTTTTTAGTTATTTTGGTAGTAAATACTTCTTAGCTAAACATTATCCTAGACCACAACATGATGTACTCATAGAACCTTTTGCAGGATCAGCTTGTTATTCTCTACATTATCCCCATAAAAAAGTTAATCTTGTAGATAAATATGATGTGATTTGTAGTATATGGGACTATCTTATAAAGGTATCTTCTAAAGAGATATTAGATTTACCTTTACTAGCTGAAGGTGAAACCTTAGATGATTATCCTGATATATGTAGTGAAGCTAAAAATTTAATAGGGTTTTGGCTAGCTAAAGCTAGGACTGTACCTACAAGTAAAATGTCCTCATATTCAGCTGAGAGATTTCATCTAGATAGCGCTGATTCATGGAATCCTGCTACTAAAAGAAGAATAGCTAGACAAGTACAACATATTCGTCATTGGACTATTAAACAAGATTCTTATGAGAATATAGATAATGATTCAGCTACATGGTTCATCGACCCACCATATGAAACTGAGGGTAAGTCATATAAAGAGTCAAGTAAGAATATAGACTATACTCATTTAGGTGAGTGGTGTAAGAATAGGGAGGGTCAAGTAATAGTATGTGAAACGAATAAGGCTAAATGGTTAGATTTTGAACCCTTAAAAGTCATATTGAATAGTGGACGGGGTAGAACTGAAGAGGTGGTATGGTTAAATGATAATAATATAAGACAGAGAACTTTATTTTAGTTATTATCGAGCCATTTTATCAAAAACTTTTGCTGCGGTTACGATTTCTTTGGCGAGTTCTCGAACATGAATTTCTTTACCTGTCCACCATTCTGTGGTGAAAGTTTCTGTTCTTGGCATTTCATATGGGAACATTGATTCAAGTGCCCCAGATTTGCTTAATGTAACAGAAATTTGTGTTGGACTAATGACTCTAATCATACTAAGCTTGACACTTGTACCCATAATAAAACCGCCGTCATAAGCAATAGCTAATCCTTCTACTTGTTGACTCAAATCGCCTACGCCTAAATCGTTTTTTAGACGAATAACCAACTGGGAAAGAGCATGGATCGTGAATTTGGGATCGGCTCCCATTTCTTCTCCATATGCTCTTTTAGAAATACGGTTTTCGAGTCTAGCAATTCTAGCTTCGAGAGATGCTAATTTATTATCAGCTGCTGAACGGTAAAACATTTTTGTTTCTCCTTGTTAGTATGGTATATAACTATATAAATTTTGGTTATAAAAAAACTATTAGAAATTCTAAATCAAAAGATTACAGAAGATCAAACATCATTGCTTTTTGTTTAATTGCACGAGCTAAACCCATAGCATGGATTTCTGACATGGAATTCCATTGCATAATAAAAGATTTAGATTCTGTGTTTCTCCCAAATCCTCTTGTAAGTCTGACTTTGATATTTGTACCATCGATATCTGTAATCATATTTAGTGCTACACCATCGGTATCTTCAATTACAGATTGATCAAATTCAATGGAATTTCCTTCTGAAATCCAGTGTCTTTCAAGATTTGGAATACCCAAATCGCTACCTAGACGATGAATGAGATTACCTCTCCCGCTTGTGAGATATTCGATTGTGCCCCCACGAGGACCCCCAGCTGCTCTTTTAGAGATACGGTTTTCGAGTCTAGCAATTCTAGCTTCGAGAGATGCTAACTTATGGTCAGCTGCTGAACGGTAAAACATTTTTGTTACTCCTTGTTAGTATAATATATAACTATATAAATTTTGGTTATAAAAAAACTATAATATATAGATATAACTTCACAAGGAGATACTATGAGTTATATCGAACAAATTAAAGCAGAACATGAAACAATTTCTGCTAAATACAAAGAAATAGATAAGGAATGTGATGCCCTTTACAAAAAACTTTATGATTTAAGAAATGCTGTAAATGTTTTTGAAGGTGTAAGTAAGCACCTTAAAGTGATTTCAGAATCAAACACATCTAATCCTGAAGTACTTGCTTTAAAAGCTGATGTAGCTAAAACATTAGATTCTTTGACTCTTCAAAGAGGTCTAATAGAGAGTCAATACAACTCTCTCACTAGAGAGAGAAATACTTATAGTGATAAGAACTATTTGCTACAAGATAAGTTAAAGGTGTCTGAGAAAATAGGTGTTACATCTGATATTATTGAAATCCTATCTCAAGCTACAAGTTCTTTCGGAAGAAGTAGAGATTATATTTATCATGATGGTAAATCTGCCCATCAATATAAGTGGGAAACACCTTCTAATTTTGAAACAAAATTTATTGATTTTGAATTAGATCCTGATTATTCCTCTCTAAGACATCAAAGAGAGGATTACCGTAAGAGAAAAGCTACTAAAGTCACTTATGTAGGCTTTAAAGATAAGGTTTTATATTTAATGGTCTTAAATATGGATACTAATATTTTAAAGCAGTGGTCTATTGCAGATGGTGCTACTGAAGGTAAATTACAAACAGCTAAGTATAAGAAAGATACAAGGGTCTTTATTCTAAAAAAAGACGAAGGTGCTGTCCCTAAAGATGAAATTTATGGTCAATTTTTTAATGAACTAGATAAAATTAAAGCGTAGAGGTCATTAAAGCTAATTCGTCAGCTGACATATAGTTTAATTTTGCCCCATTTAATCCGGTGTCTTGTCCTAGTACATCTTCTAGGGTAGGGCTATCATAAGCAACATTTTTATTTACTCTTGAAGATATATAACAAGCAATTTCAATAATTATTTGTCCGTTTAAATGAATGTCTATACTTACTTCATCAAAATTTTTAGTATATTTAATAACTTTAATAACATGAGTAGATGGAAATTGGCGTAAAGGTGCGACAACTAAAACATCTGCTTCTCGCCCAAAAGCTCCTTGTAATTCTTTAACTTGAAAGGCAACCAATTTAGGGTCTGCTACTTGATGACCTGCTCTTTTAGAAATACGGTTTTCGAGTTTAGCAATTCTAGCTTCGAGAGATGCTAACTTATTGTCAGCTGCTGAACGGTAAAACATTTTTGTTTCTCCTTGTTAGTATAATATATATCTTAGAAACTTATAAAAGGATTATAAATGGTTCTCAAACCTTTTTTTAGCTACTTCGGTAGTAAATACCAAGTAACAAAACATTACCCAATTCCTAAACATAATATCTTAATAGAACCATTTGCAGGTTCTGCTTGTTACAGTTTATACTATCCACATAAACAAGTTAAGTTATATGATAAATATGATGTAATCTGTGGGATATGGGACTATCTTATAAAAGTACCTCCTAAAGAGATATTAGATTTACCTATGATAGACTTTGATAAATCTGTAGATGATTATACTATCCCTCAAGAAGCTAAATGGCTTATTGGATTTTGGATACACACAGCTAATTATAGACCGGATACCAGATGGACAAGTAGAACTAAAAAATCAGTAACAGGTTTTATTTCTAAAGCAGGTGAAGTATATACTCCAAGAAATTACAATACTTGGACTGAAGCTAATAAAATTAAAATTGCTAACCAACTAGAATATATCCGTCATTGGACTATTACTCAAGACTCTTATGAAAATATATCTAATCAAGAAGCTACTTGGTTTATCGACCCTCCATATCAATATGAAGGTAAAGGATATGCACATTCATCTAATAAAATAGATTTCTCACATTTAGGTGAATGGTGTAAAGAAAGACAAGGACAAGCTATTGTATGTGAAGGAAAGAAAGCTACATGGTTACCCTTTCAACCTTTTAGAACAAATTTAAATTGTCAAGGGAAAGAATTTAATGAGGTAGTATGGTTAAATGAAGGTAATCCCACACAACAAACTTTATTTTAATATAATAAATTATGGACTTTAAAAAGGAAAATGCTAAATGTTTGAATTTAGGAATGTGAAACTTTATCAAGGTGATTGTACAGATAGTAATCTCTTTACAGAACCTTTTGCAGATTTGATTATAACCTCACCACCTTATAATGTAGGTATAGAATATAATTCAACAGGGGATACTTTACAATATCAAGAATATCTTGATTTTAGTCACAAGTGGATGAAAAATTGTTATGATTGGACAAACACCACAGGTCGCTTTTGTTTAAATATTCCTTTTGATACTCACAGATATGGTTCTCAAACCATAACAGCTGATTTAGTACATATAGCTAAAAAGATAGGTTGGAAATATAAGTCCAATATTATTTGGAACAAAGGTTTTTTTGAAATAGGTACAGCTTGGGGATCATATAAATCAGCATCTGCTCCTATGTTTTTATCTCCAACAGAAATGATACTTGTCTTTTATAAAGATGAATGGAAAAAAGCTGTTAAAGGAACGGATGATATTACAGGAGAAGAATTTGCTTCTTGGTCTAATTCTTTATGGAATATCAAACCTGAATCTGCTACTAGAATAGGACACCCTGTTCCTTTCCCTACAGATATACCTTACAGATGTATTAAGTTCTTTTCTTTTATAGAATCTACAATCTTTGATCCTTTTGCAGGATCAGGTACTACTCTTATAGAAGCACAAAGACTTAATCGTAATAGTGTAGGTGTTGAATTAGATACTAAATATTACAAACTCGCTTGTAATCGAATACAAGGTCAAACCTCTACCTTATTTTAAAGGATTATTGTTATGTTAACAAAAGAAAGAACAAGACAATTTCAAGCTCAAATTAAGAGAATGGTCGTTAGAAAAGAAGAAATGTTTCTTAAATTAGATACCTTATCTAACAGTAAACTCGTTATGTTCTATGTAGCTTTATGTGTAGATAAAGAAGAACCTAGAAGATTAAATTATGTAGAAGAAAAGGTTCAAAACTTAAACGGAAATTACTTAAATTTACTTGTCAGTATTTTGTAACTTATTATTTATCAATAAAGAATCATCAGATAAATCATAGCTATCACCTAAAGCTTCAAAAGCACATCTAAAAGCATTTTGTACACTTTCAGAGTCAGTATCTTTAATAGGTTCATATTTAGCAAATCCAGTATCTACTTCAATAGTAATAAGTTTAGGTTTGTGAAGTAAAACTTTCTTCATAAATATACTATTAATAGGAATTTCAAATATACCAAGAGCACCCACATCTTCTTTAGGGTTATCTACTCTCACACATTGTGGTTTCTGTTTACCTTCAAAAAAGAATATTTCTTCGTTTTCTAATTTAATCCCCATAGGAGAAAAACCTTTAATACAGACAGGTTTTTTAACATTAATCAAGTTTGCAGAGAACACTAACTTGTTATCATTCAAGATAAAATTTGTTAGTAGGATAGAAGGGTCGCCTACAAAAATAGCTCTTTTTCTATTAGTATAGATACCTTTATTTTTACTTGCTTGATCGATAGCATCTTTAGCAAAATATGAATCACATTCTTTGCCTTTAGGTGCTTGCCATTTTTCTTTACTTGAACAACTTAATGTCAGTAATACTAATACTAATAAATATCTCATTTTGACTCCTATCGATATCTTTTAGATTCTATATAATGTTTTTGACCCATAGCTCTATATGCACATCTTAAACCATTCCTAAAGTAAAGAGAGTGGTCATAGTTATAATGCACATACGGTAAAGTATTTTTACTCACAGTAATAGGCATAAAGTCTTTGATTAAACTATCAAGTGCTTCTTGATAGAAAAAACTGTCTATTGGTAATTCAAATAAAGTGAAAGACTTATTAGGGTCTTCAACTCTCCTAGCTGTTCCACAGTGTGCTTTATGGAGACCTTTTAATGTATACTCAACACTATCATCATTATCGCCAGGTAAGCTAATAATCATAGGTGATTTATTCTCATAACAAATAGGTGAACCTAGAGTATGTACAAATAAATGAAGGGATTCAGTTTTCTTAATATAACCTAATTGCATCATTAGGGCAGTAGGATTGTTTCTATCTAATTTGATAGCAGTATAAATTTTCTCTGCTACATAGATGCCATCAGTAAAGTTTTCTTCCTTTTTAAGAGCATCCTCAGGAAAATATTTTTCACAGTCTTCACCCATAGGTGCTTCTCTTTGTAATTCTTGGTCTACAATGACACCTTGATCTACAGGTAAAACAGGTTTAGGTGGTTCAACTTTAGGTTCTTCAGTCTTAGAACATGAAGATAAAATCAACATACAAATTAAAAAAGATTTCATTAGGATGCCTTTCATTAAAATCCGAGTTATATATACAACGGATTTCAATGATCAGCTTAAAAATTATTCTTCTTCATCTTCAGGTGGCATTTCAGCAATAGATTTAGTCTCTTTAACCTTCTTCTTAACTGCTACGGGTTCAGATGCTTTAGCTTGAGTTAAGGCAACAACTTTTTTATCTAGTACCTCTAATTTCTTAGTTACCCTAGCTAAAGTTTCTTCAAGTTCAGAAGTATCATTAAAGGTTAAACCTCCACTATTTTCTTCTAACTTAGTTAAACGACCATTAACATCACCCATTTGTTTCACTTTGTTTTCTAACATATCAACTTTTTGTACTTTAAAGTCGATGTCATTTAACTTAGAAGATAGGTTTTTACGATCATTATCACAAGCTGAAGCATGGGCGCCACCATTTTCAGCTTCTTTTTCTTTGATCTTTTCTAGTTTCTTCATCCAAGTGAAACCAAGATAACCTGCTACCATAACAACTAATAGCATAGGATTATCTCCTGCCATATCCATGATCTTTTGAATCATGTTAAGATCTAAACCTTCTTGTGGGTGTTCAGTTGTAGCATGGGTTTCTTGTTGTTGTGGCATGAATTGTTGTGGCATATACTGTTGGGGGATAACAAATCCTTGTGGTGGTACATAACCTTGTGGGAGTTGCATATTCACAGGCATTTGTGGTTGTTGGACAGGGTAGCCTTGTGGTTGCATTTGTTGGACAGGTGCTTGTTGTTGTTGAACAGGTTGTCCTTGTCCGGGATTAGCATCTTGTGGTGCTTGAATAGGTGGTGACATATCATCATCCTTTTGTTGAGGTTTAACATCTTCTTTTTTAGGTTCAATATTGTCATCCTCTGTGGATGGTTTTTGTGCAGACTTCTTACCTTTTTTAATGGGTTTTTCTTCTGCTTTAGGTTGCTCTTTTACTTCTGTATTTTCAATTTCAACTTCATTGACTTTAGCTTTAGTCTCAAAATTAAAATCTTCTAAAACACAACCAGGTGTATCCAGATTGTATAATACATTATTGTAAAGAAGCTTACCTTGTACGATAGTGACTGTTGCACCTTTAGGTATTGGACAAGACATTTTTATCTCCTCTGTAAGTTTTTTCATAAATGTTTTAAATATTTAAAAATTAAAAGAAAGGTCTCTTTTATGAGTGAAAATTTACCTGCTCCCACTACCCGAAAATATTTACACATTTATTATTATGAAGAAGTAAATCCTAAATCTATTCTCGACCTTATTACTTCTTTAAGAGAAGCTACTCAAATCTCTTTAGATAGACAAATTACTTATGATCTCGACTCTCCTCCTCCTATCCATTTACATATCCATTCTTATGGTGGTGATGTATATAGTGGTTTAGCTGGTGTTGGGCATATCTTAAATAATAAAGTACCTGTATATACTTATGCTGAAGGTGGTGTAGCTAGTGCAGGGACTTTATTAACTCTTGCAGGTAAAAAACGATATATCCAAGAATATAGCTATATGCTTATTCATCAAGTAAGTCATTGGACACAAGGAACATATGAAAATATTAAGGATGAAAAAGAGAATATGGATAAACTTATGGGTCAATTATATAATTTCTATAAGAAATACACTAAACTTAAAAAGAAACAAATTGTTAAAATCTTGAAAAGAGATTTGTGGTTTAATGCGGAAGAGTGTTTAAAACAAGGTCTTGTGGATTATATTGTTTAAGTCAACTCTACTTCATAGCGACAATCAGAAAAATTAGGATATAAATTAATAGATTTAATAGTAGGATCTTTGATTGACATAATTACTTCACCCCAATCAAAACCAGGTACTTCATCCCCACTCCCACCTTCTCCGTACTCAGCTACTGCTTCATAATCTTCTACATAAGTATCTACAGGAAATAAAACATCTTCAGATTTAGGGTTTTTATAAACAAAAACAAAAGAATCAACATGAGTATCTTCCCCTCTTCCCCATCCCCAATTTATTGCTGTTTCTTTATCTGTAGTCCAAGATCTAGTACCAAATGCTATTTTTTTGATTTGAGTTTGTACAAAAGGATGTAGTATCAAGGATTTAGGTAGAGGTATTTTTTTAGAATTATTTAAAAAGTTTATTGTAGCTTCTTCATCACCTTTAAATTTCTTCAAATACTCTTGATAGAGTAAACCCCTATACTTACCTAATTTTCTACAATCTTTTGATGGTACTCCGAATAAAAACTCAGAAAACTTTCTTTGAAGACTCATAGAAACTCTTCCTCGATACACTTTATTTGGTGATTCACAAGGAAATACTTCAGCCAAAGCTCTAAATACGGGATTTAGTTTTTCTTTATCTTTAGTTTCTACACCAATCCCAATGTCAACTTGAAACCAGTTATCTATCAACCATTCGTTTATTTCTAACATTTGTTGATAATTGTTTGGGTCGATATTGTAGATAAAGTCTACTATACTTGAAATGCTATTCTCATTAAAAGAGTCTAATTTTGATCTTCTATAAAACATGATGTGTCTCCTTTTCTATATACAGTTTTATATAAACTTTATAAAATTTTCCACCCACACTCTAAATAGTCTAATAACACTTTGTACTCTATCCCACTATTTAATTCCAATCGTACCAGTGTATCGTCTGATACTCCTTTATATAGTGTTATTGATTTCTTTTTAAACTTTAATCCTTCTTTTATCGCTCCCATTACATCATATACTAATATTGGCTGTCCTTTATATATCATCTCATACATTTTTTTCTCCTATATATCTAAAGCATCTCTTTTTTATAAACAATTTAATATAAGATGTGTTTGTCTATGATACAAACACACTAATAAGGATAGTTATATGGATAACATTTGCCAAAAACTATTGTTGACCTATAATTCGGGTCTTGCCGTTTCCCAATCATTTAAAGGTATTGATGGTAAATACCACTACTTGTTCCTCTCTCTCGAAAATGAAGATAATTACCAAGTAGGTATTAAAAGCTGTACCGAATTAAAATTCTCTTCCCAAGAACATATCTTAATGTTCTTTAAAACTTATCAAGATGGTCTTAAAGAACAAGTTAAAGCTCTCTCTTTCTTAAATGAAGAGAAAGAAGAAGAACTTATTACACAAGACCTTTTATCTTCAGGAGAAGATATTTCTGCCTTAGAAAAAGAAGATATTCCTTTTTTATCTGCACCACTCTCTCTTAAAAGAGTTCCTCATAGACAAATTGCTGTTGTTAAAGATTCGGATTTTTCTTCTTCTGTAAATGTCTTTGCTAAAGATTTATATGCTACTTTGAAGAAAGGTGGTTATCTTTTTGGTGGTTCTAGTATTAAATTACATAAAGACGGATATAGGGCTCTACGAATCCAAAAAATCGTGGACTCTAATCGTTTTGAAAAAACTAAAATTATTCTTGAAAAATTTAAAGATGGGTGGAAATGTTGTTAATTACCTGCATCTGTTGTTACTGCCATATCAATAACAACCCCACTATCGATTACAGATGCCATATCACTTACTAATGCAATATCACTAGCAACTGCAATATCACTTATAACAGATACATCGCTAGCAACTGCCATATCACTTACTGACACATCACTCTCTTCTGTAATCATATCACTAGCAACAGATGTATCACTAGCAACTGCTACATCACTTACTGACATATCACTTACTGATACATCTTTAGTAACTTTTTCAGCTTTCTTATCTTCACAAGCTACTAACAATAATAACAAAATACTTAAAGTCTTCATCTTATAATCTCCTATTTTTTTATCAGACATATTTAGTACACTATAAACTAATTATAAACTCTAGTACCCCTCTTTTTACTATAATATATATCATCAGCTTACACAGAAAGGTACTAGCAATGACATATATTATTCATTGTCTTATGTTTGTTCTTAATAATACAGAACATACATATTTCTTCCAAAGAGAAGATTTTTCTAATGGTATTCTATCAACAGATACTTTTGACTCTATTAGTCAACATATTTCCGATTTGACTAAAACACCCCCACACACTATCTCTAAATATATCTCCGATTTGACTGGTACCCCTACCCCTACCCCAATCTTAAATCAAGAACTCGATGTTAATACTGTTATGCTTGGTTTAAACTCATATGGTTTATCCATATCTTATGGTCTCGCTACCAATTTTACTAATTCAACTACAGGATGGTCTAATAAACCTTATACTGCTCCTACTAATAAGGAAGAAGAAAATGGCTAAACCTATCAAAATTTCTCGCAAAGACTTGCAGATTTATGATCTCTTAGATAAACACACCAACAGCAGAAAAAGAGGGTTCGAGGTCGAACCTCTCAAAACACAAGATTTTTTTAAGCACCATTATGGTATGTCCAATTACTATTGGACTGGTAGTTGGTCTTATGACCATAGAGATATGCGAGTACTCAAGGAAGAGTATCC
>JACCDO010244327.1_pt1 | contig 23003 bp, 19 predicted proteins | sample 7446101 | NCBI WGS metagenome assembly JACCDO01 (sample SAMN15323440, study PRJNA562643) | freshwater metagenome | isolation source: river surface water | place: USA:Blue River Watershed | collected 2017-08-16
CATATTATTATATTTTATTATATTATGAGTGAAATTGATCTACTAGAAATATCAAAAAAAATACAAAATGCCATAAAATTATTAGAAATTTTATATGAAATAAATAAAAATAATGGTATCATAAACGATTCATCAACCATAGATTTAATTAAATCTAGATTTAATGAATTAATAATAATAATATTTGGAAAAGACACAAAAATAAACACAAGTATTGATAAAAAGATTATTGACAATAAAATATTATTAATGAACAAAGAATTATTGTCGATGATGAAAACATTAAAAAACGAAAATACAAGCTTAGAGAATCAAATGAGTATAATAAATAGTATTGTAAATATAATAAATACAGAAGTTAATAATATGACACAGGGATTAAAACTTCAAGACGAAGTCAAGGTTTAAAATAATAAATATTGAAAATGCTTAAAACAATAATAATTAATAATAATATTATTATTAAAATGGAAAACCAAACATTTACATTAACATTTGGAGATATGGCAGAAAACCATAAAGGAATGCAAATTATAGGTAAATCACTAAATTCAGGATATTCATTATCTGATATATTAGATATCTATTTGTATTTTGTAAATATAAATGCAAAAACAAAATTAATAAATTTAGGTAATAATGCATATGTTTTAGTTGTAAAACAAGGTTTAATAAACTTATTGGGTAAAAATGATTTAAATATGTTGGTTAATGAACAATTAAATATAGAAAAAGATACAAAGGCATATATGTATGGCCGTGTAGTTAATAAACATGCAAGACATAATTTATGTTTTGGCAACGAAAATCAAAATCCAGATTATGAGAATGGTAAAGGAAGAGTTTATGCGTTTAATAAGTTACCATACTTAAATAAATTAAGAACAAAATTATCAACTATACATAATAAAAATAAAGATATAGTTGCAGAAGGAAATTATTATTATGATATATCTAAATGTGGAATAGGATATCATGGAGATACAGAGCGTAAAATAGTAATAGGTGTTCGTTTAGGGGAACCATTACCATTATATTATCAATGGTTTAAAAATAATAAAAAAGTAGGAACAAAATATAAAATTAAATTAAATGGTAATGATTTATATTTTATGTCTGAAAAAGCAACAGGTAATGATTGGAAAAAAAGTTCAATTTATACATTAAGACATGCAACAGGAGCAAAAAAATTCATTGAATAAAATCATTACAATATTTTTTTAAAATATCAATTAATTTATTGCTAAACAACATATCAATATCTGAACTATTAGTAAATGGAAAATTATTTAACATGTTATAAATAGTTCTATATACATATACTATTTTATTTTTAGAAGTTTTAAATTTATTTTTATTAAGATAAATTTTATTTTCATTAACATCAGTTATATAATATTCATTATTTGGTTCATTATTAAATATAATTTTATCTCCAATACTAAAAAACTTATTGTTACCAAAAAAAAAGTTTGTGTTTTTTTCACAATATATTTTATTAACTTTAAAATCAGTAAAATAATTAATAATTAAATGATGATTTATCCCTTGTTTTTTTAAATAAATATCAATAGATATTAATTTATTTACAATTGTTTTTATTTCTTCAATAAATTTTTCATAAGATACAATATCTAAAAAAACATAGTTTTGACAAAAGTCATTTAAATTTTTTTTTAAAATATCTATTAACATACTTTTTATTTTAATAATATCTTCAATATTCATAATATTTAATTATATATTTAAAATCATTTTTGTATTTCATTTTATTTTTTTTGTATGTATATGTATGTATAAAAATAAATATATTAAGTATAAAACCAAATATTTAAAATTAAAAAACCAATTGGGAGGTAATCATTTAGATATACCTAATGGAACCATTAATATTCCCAATAAGGCTTATATTGAAAATGAATTAAATTCAGTTACTATACCAACTTCTGTTACTAGTATTGGTAACAGTGCTTTTGAAGAAAATAAATTATCATCATTAATAATACCAAATTCTGTTACTAAGATTGGTTCTTATGCATTTGCTTATAATGAATTAACATCAGTAACATTACCAAATTCTATAACAGAAATTAGTTTTGCCTCATTTTCTCATAATCGATTATTATCATTAATAATACCAAATTCTGTTACTAATATTGGTGTAAATGCTTTTTCTGATAATGAATTAATATCAATTTCAATACCATATTCTGTTACTATTATTGATCATAGTGCTTTTGAAAAAAATAAATTGAAACAAATAAATTTACCGTCATCTATTATTACTATTGGTAAGTCAGCATTTAAGAATAATGAATTAACATCATTAACAATACCAAATAAAGTTAGAATTATTGATAATGAAGCTTTTAAAAATAATAGATTAAGTTCAATAATAATACCAAATTCTGTTAATTATATTGGAAATAGTGCTTTTGCTATAAATAAATTAATATCAGTAATATTATCAACATCAATTACTACTATTTATCAAAGTACTTTTGCAAATAATGAATTACAAACAATAATATTTCCACCATCAATTACTACTATTCATGATTTAGCTTTTGCAAATAATAAATTAATATCAATAGATATACCATTATCTATCACTCATATTGGTAAGTTTGCATTTGGACATAATAAATTAACATCAATAACAATACCAAATTCTATAAACACTATTAGTGATGGTTCTTTTGAAAGCAATAATTTATCATCAGTAATAATACCAGATTCAGTGACTACTATTGGTGATTATGCATTTGAATATAATAGTTTACAATCAATAACAATACCATTATCAGTTACTACTATTGGAATTGGTGCATTTAAGAATAATCAATTAAGATCAATAACAATACCATTATCAGTAACAGTCATAGGTAATAATGCTTTTATAAATAATCAATTAACATCAGTAACAATATCAGATAAATTTAATGATCCAAATAAAATACGAAGAATATTTGGAGATGATAATCAAAATATTACTTTTAATTTTATTGAATCTCCAACAAGTATATCTGATGTTTTAGAAAACATACCACAATCTACAGAAAATGCAGGTACCATTATAATAAACTATCAAATTTTAAATAAAGATAAAAATTTTTATATAAGTGATACACAAAATGTATTTGAAACTTTATATTTGGATAAAACTAGTTTTTTAAATAAAAAACCATATTTTAGATATTTAAATGTCACATCAATGCCTCCAATATTTGATGCAGGTGTAGATGTTGGAGGTTTAACATCTAATGTATTTTCTTTATTATCAGAATTTTTTACAAAAACAGGATCTAAATATTTTATAAAATACAATGATTTTTATACACTAAACAATAATGAATATGATGAATTAGAAACAGATAAAATTAAATTTATGGGAAAATTATTTGGTAGTGCAATTCAATTAAGACAGCTCATTGAAATTAATTTACATCCATTATTATTATATCAAATATTAAATGATGATTTCGATACAATATCTAATGAAAAAATACTTGCAATTATTAATGAGTTTGATCCCACTTTATTGGAAACACATCCATATACTTGTTTAAAAACACCAATTACAGATATAAGATGTGATTATGATGTTATGGGAGAAATTATTATAAATAAAAATGAAGAAGCAATTAAAATTATTAAATCATTTGTCCATAATAAAAATATAGTATCATTTATTGATGGGTTTAGATCACAAATTAATATTACAACAACTAAATTAAAAAAATTACCATTAAAATTATTTAATCAATTAATATGTGGTAGTGATATTGAACTTAACTATGTAAATTTAATGAAATATTTAAAACTTATAAATTTTAATACAGAACAACTTATTGCAATTAAAGAATTAATACAATTAAAAATATCATCTGATTCGGATTGGGTTAAAACATTTTTATTTGCTTTAACAAATAAAAATAAAATACCAATAAGTGGTTATGAAGATTCAAAACAATTAAGAATAGAATTAAAAGAAGGGTTTGATGAACCATATATAATTTATACATGTTTTAATTCAATGTATATAAGTAATAATAGTTTAAATGAATATATTAGAAGTATAAATAAGTCAGAAACAGAATTATTTTTAGAATTTAATACGAATGCATTAAAAGCAAGTGCGAAAATATTTAACATATCATAATTAAATCAATTCAATATTTTTATTTGTGGCTATAGTTTTTAGAACATAATTTAACAGTTGATTTTGTGAATATTCAATAAAATTATAGTAAATAACATTAAATAATTTATATTTGTTTAATATTTCTTCAATAACTTCATCGGTATTGTTAACACATAGTATTATTTGATATTTATCATTATAATATTTACTAATAAATTCATTGTTAATTTTATTAATATCTAATAAAATTAAAGTTTTAACATTATTATATACATCTAATGTTAAGTTAATTTTATTAGATTTATTTTTATTCCAAAAAACATCACCATTATATACTTCATTAATTCCATATTTAGAAAAAAAATCATTAATTGAATACATTTCATAATATTTTTTACTAATTGCATCTTGTAATTTTGTTATCTCTGTATTTCTAATTAATGAAAAATTATTATTATTGTTATTTTTATATTGTATATATGCTAATATTGGTATTTTTAACATCTTATATTTAGGATATTTTAATAATGTCAATAATAAAACTTCATAATCATCCGCTATCGACAATTGTTTACTATAAGAACCAATTTCTAATAAACATTCGCGTTTCCATATTCTTGGATGATTTGGAACACCAATAATATTACTCATAGTAATATTATTAATATCAGCACTATTTGCTACATAAATCCATTTTTTATATTTTTCATAGTATTGTTTATAATATGAACCATATCCATATGCCCAAACATCACCATAATTAAAATTTTCACCATTCTCGTATATTTCAGAAAAATTCATATATATAAAACCTATACTTGAATCTAAATTAAAACCTTTTACTGCTATGTCTAATATATTATTATTACTTAATTCATCATCATGATCAAGTTCAAAAATATATGATCCAGAACATAAGGCAATAGCTTCATTTTTAACTTCACCAATATAACCAGAATTATGGCTTTTTCTAAATATTTTAATACGTGGATCATTATATTTTTGTATAATATTTTGTCTCATATAATTAAAATTATCATCATTGTTTGAGTCATCAATAATTATCCATTCCCAATTATTAAATTTTTGTGAAATAATTGAATTGAGTGGTCTATTAATTTTATCAAAACTATTAAAGGATGTAGTAAATATTGAAACATCTGGTTTAATTACAATTCTTTTTGGTAAGTTAACAATAAATTTATCAATAACCAAAGAATTAATTTTATTGACATTTAAATCATTGTCATTTAGTTTTATTGCTTTATAATTTATATGATTAGGCAAATTTAAATTTAAATTACAGATTAAAATTATAGGATAATGATCAGAAAATATTAAATTAATATTATTATTATGTATAAAAATAATAGAGCATAATAAATTTATATCATTATTAATTTTAATAAATTGTGATATATAATTTTTATTAGTTATTAATAATACTTCAGGGTATTTCATACTATTTTTATAATATATATATAAATTAATTTAGATTTAATGTCCATTAATTAATACATTTAATATTTTTAAAATTTCACTATTTATTTTAACAGTAAAACTACATTCACCATATATCTCAGTGTCATATCTTGATATTTCAAATGTTAAATAATTATTATTTTTACTTATCATAATTGTTCCATTACTATTCAATAATACAATATTCATTTTTATATTGTCATTAATATGGGTTTTTAAATTTATCAATGATTGTTTATTTTCAGAAATTGTATATCCAGATATATAAAATGATGCTAAATCTATATATTCATTATTATGTATTAATGATTTAAATTTTATTTCATAATCACAATCATGATCATTATAAACATTAGTTATAGTTACAGTATAATTATCCATAATATTTAATAATGATTATAAGATTGTAAATATACAATAAAAGTTATTGTCAATTTTTATTTAATTAATAATTTATTATTTTTATAAATTTATTTTAATTACTATTTATATTAATGAGTGATTCAATATCTCAAAACAATTATATAGATCTTAAAATTAATGGTAGATTATTTCCATTATGGATTCTACATAATTTTAAAAAATATAATCTAAAACCTATTGTTAAAGTTCCTGGTGTTGATCCATGTGCTATTTCAGAAAAAAACGAAATTTTAGAATTAAGAGAATACCAAAAATTTATAAGTATGTATTTAGATTATAAAGGTCCATATCATGATATATTATTATATCATGGTCTAGGATCAGGTAAAACAGCAACTGCAATTAATATATATAATGTATTATACAATTATAATCCAGGTTGGAACGTTTATATTTTAATTAAAGCATCATTAAAAAATCAACCTTGGTTAAAAGATCTTAAAACATGGTTATCTAAAGAAGATATTAATAATAGATGGGATAATATTAAATTTATTCATTATGATGCTCCAAAAGCTGATAGAGATTTTTTAAATAAAGTAAAAGAGTCAGATTCAAGTAAAAGAAATATATATATAATAGATGAAGCACATAACTTTATAAAAAACGTATATAACAATATTACAAATAAAGCTGGGAAAAGAGCACAAGTTATATATGACTATATAGTTCAAGAAAAAAAAGAGAATGATACTACAAGAGTTGTTTTAATTTCTGCAACACCAGCTGTAAATTCACCATTTGAACTTGGATTAATTTTTAATTTATTAAGAGCAGATACTTTTCCAACAAATGAAGGTAAATTTAATGAAATTTATATTACTAGTACTGGTCATAAAACATTAAATCCAGATAATAAAAATATGTTTCAACGTCGTATTATGGGATTAGTATCATATTATCATGGTTCAACATCAGATTTATATGCTAAAAGAGTACTTTTACAAAAAAACTTAGTTATGGATGAATATCAATTACAAGTTTACCAATATTACCAAGAAGTTGAAAAAAAAATAGAAGCAAATAGAAGACCTGGAAAAAGTTCTGGTCAATCAGTTTATAGAGCATATACAAGACAAGCAAGTAATTTTGTATTTCCAGTAATGGGTGAAGAAATGTCTGGTGAAAATAGACCAAGACCAAGTAAGTTTAGATTATCTGAAAGAGAAGTTGAAAAATTACTAGAAAATAAAACATCTACAGAAATAGATAAAGACTTAGCTGACAGATATCAATTATATTTAGAAAGTATGAATAGATATATTTTAACATTTGATGCATATTTAGACAATAGAAGTAGAGAAGATAAACAACAAGGATTATCAATAGAAAATGATATGGATATTTTTAAAAATGAATATAAATATAAATTTAATAAATTTTGGAAAGAACACACAAAAAAATCAAATCTTCTTAAAGCAATGTATGCTTGTTCATGTAAAATGACTGCAATTATGTTTTATAGTTTAAGATCAAGTGGACCATTATTAGTATATTCTAACTATGTTAAAATGGAAGGTTTACAAATGTTTAAAATTTACATGAAACACTTTGGTTATTCTGAATTTGGTAAAGAACCTGGAATAGATTTTCATAGATATACTGAATTTGCAGGTTCTATGGATAAAGAAATTCGTGATAATAATTTAACTGCATTCAATGATATAAAAAATAAAGATGGATCTAAAATTAGAATTATTTTAATTTCTCCAGCAGGTTCTGAAGGTATTTCATTAAAAAATGTTAGACAAGTTCATGTTATGGAACCTTATTGGAACGAAGTACGTATAGAACAATTAATTGGTCGTGCTGTTCGTCAATGTTCACATAGAGATATACCAATTGATGAACGTTATGTTGAAATTTTTAGATATAATGCAATATCTGGTGAGAATGATACAACTACTGATCAAGAAATTCAAGAATTAGCCCTTCAAAAAAGTACTTTAATTGGTTCATTTTTAAAAACAGTTAAAGAAGTTGCTGTAGATTGTGAATTATTTAAAGCACATAATATGATTGATGAAGACTATCAATGTTTTAAATTTAATGAAAAGTCATATTTTGATAAATATGTTGGTCCAGCTTATAAAGAAGATATTTATTACGATAAAAAAATAGATAATGGTTTAAATGCCATAAATTCAGTAATTAAAAAAGTAAAAGTAATGAAAATTAAAGCAGTAAAAAAATTAGATAATAATAAATTAACAGATGTCCAAGACTATTGGTATAATCCTGAAACTGGTATTGTATATGATTTAGAATTAAAATATCCAATCGGTAAAATATTTTTTACAAATGGTATACCTAATAAATTAGATAAAAATACATATATAATAGACCAGGTAATTATAATTCCTAAACTTCGTAAAGTTTAATCATAATATTTTAATGATACATAATATTATAATTAAATTCAAATAAACATATTATTAATTAAAAATGCTGTATATTTTGTGTACATTCAATAACACCTACTTTAAATAATAATGTATTCTGTAATTTATCAAAAGCATAATGTCTAAGATAAGAATGACAACATTGGTAATTTCTTATTTTTTCACCAGTTAATGTATTTGTTGTACATATACATCTATCTTTTGGTGTTTTAATATCTGTATCAATACAATTATAACCATTAGATAAATCTATACCAGATGAATTTTTAAAATTAATAGTCATTTTAGTTATATTACCTAATACTGTATGATCAAATACCTTCTCATGATATGATGAGTCTAAATAATAATAATCTCCATTAATATAATCTGGAAATAGTATTGAAAATGCACGTTCCATATCTTGATCAGTTGCATATTCGTAATTTGTATCTATTTCATTTATGTTTAATAGTAAAAATCTATCATTTTCTAATGAAGTATTTAATAAGGTATACATATTAAATGTATTTATTGTGTCATTTGTATAATTAATTTCAAATACAGTTTCTATTAAATCATCATAATCTGTCTCTATTCTGGAAAATTTTATTTTATTTGAATCTAAATATATTAATACAAATTTACCAGACTCTTCAATATCAGATATATCAGTAATACCACTTAATAGTGATCCATGATTATTTTCTAATTTATCAACTATATTTGCTATTAAAATTTTATTAGTTGTACCTGATAACACATTTAAATTTACTTTTCTAGATAAAACTCCATCAGTATTATCTAAATATAATTGATAATCTGAAAACCAAAATACTTCTTGAATACTATCACATTTATAATATGAAAAATAATATGTTTTTGAATTAATTTCTATTTTTTTGCATACATAAGTATAATTAATAATTTCATTATTAATCGTTCCATTTTTAAAATAATTTAAAAATCCAGATATTGTATCAGATTTAGTTGCATGATCTGTATTAAACACAATATCTCTTTTAACAGTTAAATATTTTCTAGGTACTATTACACTTTTTAAATTTATATATTTTACATTTTTGAAAATTCTTGATATATATGCATTTGTTGTATTATATGGATTAAAACTTACAACATAATTAAATGGATTTGGATATAATTCACAATCACGATCTGCTGAACTAATATAAATTATATATTCATAAATTTGTTCTTTTGAATCAGATATATTATTGTCTAATAATTCTGGTTTTTCATATTCATTTATTCTTAATGCTTTTAATTTTTTTTCATTCGAACTGTCAAAATCATCAGGTAATTCAGATTTATGTGTCGATTCTATGGTTGATATCATTTTATTTACTTGGTTTTCATCTAAATTTCTAAATAATTCATTTACTTCATTTTTAATTAAATCTAATGATGAAAATGTCGTTATTGGTTTACCATAACTATTTAAATTTGACCCATGATGAGGTATATATGGATCTCCTAAATTAAATGAATTATTTGTATGACTAGTATAATCAGCATTAGCTATATTTTGTTCTTTTAAATCAGGTTGATTAATTTGTCTAGAATAGTTATATACAATTGGATCAATAGTTTTTGGATTACTATTTGGTTCCATTAAACTAAAATTTTCTTTAAAAACACCTAAATAATCGTTATTATCATTATTTTTTTTATAATTTGTATTATCGTATTTGCCTTTTGGAACGAAATTTTTTGGATAACTCATAATATTATAGATTATAAAAATATTGTAATTTTTAATCCAATATAAATATTTAATTATTATTTATATTTAAATGAATGTTAAAAAAAATATTAATATATATTTATCTGGTGGTGGTGTAAAAGGTGCATATCAAGGTGGATTTTTAAATTATTTAAATAATAATTTAGATCATAATAAATATATTATAAATAAAATTTATGGAACATCTATAGGATCGGTAAATGGGGCATTATTATTATCAAATACAATAATGGACTTCTGGAAAAAAATAACAAATCATGAAACAATGATTGCATATTGGTTTAAAACATTTAATTTATTTGGTTTAAAAATAATATCAATGGTATATGGATTTTTTTTTAAATTGGGAATAATAAATCCCATTAATTTTCATAATCTAATAGACAAATATTGTGTTGTCAATAAAAAATATGAAAAATTAGCTGTAACTGTTACTAATATAACACATTCATCTAATGATTATATTTTTTTCCCAGATATTGATTTTATTAAAGCTAGTACTGCTTTATGGTTATTAACTCCTCCTATAAATATTGGTGATAATTTATATTGTGATGGAGGGATTAAAGATGCAATACCAATTAAATATTTAATTGAAGATGAAATAAATAAAAATGATGATATACATTTAATATTAATAGCAACAAAAACAAATTTTTACAAAAAAAAATCAAGAATAGGATTCAATGTATTATTTTATCTAGACACATTAATACATACTTCCAGTAATATAAAAATTATAAATGATATTAAATTCATTAACAGGTTAAAAAAAACATATCCAAATAAAGTTTATTATTATATAATAAATCAGGATTTAACAAAAAACATTCAAATAACTAAATTTAATGAAAATGATATTGAAAAACTACTAATAAATGGAGAAAATGATTGTAAAATATTTTTAGAAGATGTAAAATATTGAAAAATAATATAATTAATTATATAGCATTAATTATATTATAGGTCAAATATGGAAATTGTAAATGATAATAATGATTTTATTAAAATAAATAATAATAATTTTATTAAAATTGATAATAATATTGTAATAAATGAAAATCATATAAGATGGATGAAAAAATATGATGATTGTATTTATATATGTTCAAAATATGATGGTTGTACAAATGTATTTAATAAAGGTTTACTTACATCATGTCTTAATAATAATAAAGAAAATTATGAAAAATTAAATAAACGGTTTATATCCTAATTCTTTATATTATTTCTTTATATAAAAATATTGAAAATATAATAATATTATAATATAACAAAATATTACTAATATAATTTAGTAATGAAAACAAAAACCAGTATTTTACTAAAAGGTTTAAAAGGCAATACAAATAATTTTTTATCTCAATTAGTACAAACTACCAGAGATATTCAAGATAGTTATGATGAAGACATGAATATAGTTAAAAAAGATTTACTAATTAAAATCGCAAATGACTATTCTTTAGATTATGGTGAATTAGAATACAGATATTTAAATAAAAAGAAACAAAAATCTAAAAAATCAAATGGAGATTTAAATGCTGATGATAGTGAATATATTCCCAAAAATATTAATGACAAAACTGATCAATTATTATTATACAAAACATCGTATATGGATAAAGATTATTATATTGAATTAGTAGAATGTGGTAATGTATATGATGATAAAAATAATATTGTTGGAATATGGCAAAATGGTGAAATGGAACTTAACATGGAATTAATTGAACAACTTCGAATAATTAATGAACATATTCAAAATTGCAGCAATAATGAAAAATTAGATGAAGATTTAGAAGATTCAGAAGATTTTTGTAAAATTATTAAAAAAGAGGGAAAAGATGGCAAGGACAAAATGTCAGAATTTATTGATGATTTTATCAAAACCACAACTAATCAGGTAGATAATCAAATTGTACCAAAAAAGAAAGTTGGTAGAAAAAAGAAGGAAGTAGAAAGTGTAGATATATAGAAATTATAATACATGAAAAATTTTATTTTATATTTTTTAATATTATGGATAATAATATTAAAAAAAAATCAAAGAGAGGTTCTAAAAAATCTAAAGGATCATTAAAATCCAAAAAAATATCTACCAAAAGTAATATTAAACAACATGGTGGTAATAATAACAATCCAGTCATCAGTAAATCACCTAATGAAGACAATAAATGTGCTCCAAGTAAAAGATTTGATGAAGGAAGTTGTTTTACATTAGAATCACTAATTGATATGTCACATGCATTCAATACTTATATTGAACTTGGATTATTAAGTAAACAAAGAATAAAAATTTCCAATTCAAAAAAAGATCTTGTTTTACAATTAACTGACAGACTAAAAAATATATGTGATGATCAATTATGTTGGCTTAAACAAGATTTTATGCGATTAACAAAAAATCAAGATGATATACAAAATAAAACATTCAGACCATCAGGACCACAAGGAAGATTTACATGGTTAAGTACATCAAATATAAATAAAGTAATGGGACAATATGAAGAAAAATATCCAGAGTTTAAATATTTGGGAACAGTACCAATGGATTTTAATGATTTACCAGTATTAGGCCTATGCAATATTAATTTTAATAATTTATATAATAGCGGTAAATATAAACTAGGTATTGTTTTTAATTTAGATGAACATTACAAAAGTGGATCCCATTGGGTAGCTATGTATGCTAATTTAAAAACATTTGAAATTTATTATTTTGATTCTTACGGAAAACAACCAGAAAATAGAGTAAGAGATTTCGTCGCTAAAATTTCTCATTGGTGTTTACAAAAACATTTTAATAAAGTTATTGAACCTTCTGATCATTATATGAAACCAAGTAGTAAAAATAATATTGAAACTTTAGATGGAGTTAAAATATTATATAATAAAAATAGACACCAATATAAAAATTCAGAATGTGGTGTATATAGTATGAATTTTATTTTAAGACTATTAAAAGGTGAGACTTTTGAACAAATTACAAGTGTTCGTTTATCTGATGATGACGTTAATAAATGTAGAGAGGTTTATTTTAGATATGATAATAATGATAATGATAAAGAAGATGATGATAATTAATTTTCTTGGTCAACTATATTACATCTATCTGCTTCAACTGACCATTTGCATTCTTGTCTACTATCAATATAGCATTCTTTAGGAGTATTAAGATCTGGAATATGACATGGTTGAGTATTTAATCTAGCTTGATTAATTTGATAATTACGTTGATTCATTTTTTTCTCTAATATCTCAATTCGTCTTAATTCATTATTGTGTTTTTCAATAGTATCTAAATAATTATATAGACCATATACAATTATGATAAATATAATTCCAATATATAAATATCTATAACTCATTTTATATTATAGATATTTAAATTTTTTTTTAACATTTATATTTTTTAATTTTTTAATTCCAACATACCATTTATTGTTTTTAATAAATCATTGCTATCATTATTATTTTCATTATTATTATCATCTTCTATATTTGGTTCTACAGTTATTCTATTTATATATTCTTCTTTATTATCTTCTTTTATTATTCCCTTTAATTCAATTATAAAATTAAAATCATTATATTCTTGCCAATATGGTCTTTTATTTTCACCAACAAAATAAAAATCTAAATATTCCATTTCATCTATATATGGCTTAATTACTAATAAACTTGATAATACTTTATCATTTGACATATTTACTTTCGCAAATGGTTTCTCTTTATTTATATTCATTACATAACATTCCATCACTTTCTGATTTTTTAAATCTGCTGATCGTTTTCCTTTAAACTTATTTGACTTTTCATCTGTAATATCAAATCCTAACATTCCATATATATCATATTCTGATTTAATTAATTTAAATTGTAATTCATCCTTTGATCTTAATTGTACTATAAATTTTGTTGGATCATAACCTATTTCTAAACCATAATTATTTAAAATTGTATTTAATCTTACTACTAATAATTCTAAATCATACTTACCTGGTTCTAAAGTAATATCTAAATAATTCTTACTATTTGTTTTATAATATTTATAACTTATATCTTCTAATTTATCAATATTTATATTATAATCACCTATCTCACCTATCATCAATTTATTATTATATGGTGTTATGTTAAATAAATTACCATTAAAATTATGATCTATTAATGATATTTGATTAACATTTGAAATTTTATATGGTAACTTATATCTGTATATTGGTTTTTCATTATTTATTTTAATTAAATCAGAATAATTTATATCAAAACTATGTTCATTACCATATATTTTATAATCATATTTTTGTATTAATTCCATTATTGAATGTCTTTTATTATTTATTTTCTCCTCCAAACCATTATTTTTCTCTACTAATTCTTCTATTACTTTATGTTCTTCTTGTAATTTTTCTAGTTCAAATAATATTTCTTTCTTTTTTGCATCTAACATTTGTAATTTATTTATGTCTGAACCAGATATTTTTTGTTTTATTTCCTCTAATTGTGTATTTAATGCAACATTTATGTTTTTATATTGACTTATTTCCGCATTTAATGCATTTATTTGATTTATATATTCTTGGTTATTTCCAATATTATTTTTATTGTTTAATTGTTCTTTTAAAAATCTTAATTCATTTGCCATTTGTGATTGATATTCTTGAAGTTGTTGTTGTATTTGTAATTGTTGTATCATTGGTTGTTGCATCATTGGTTGTTGCATTATTGGTTGTTGCATCATTGGTTGTTGCATTATTGGTTGTTGCATTATTGGTTGTTGCATCATTGGTTGTTGCATCATTGGTTGTGTATTTATTGTATTTATTGGATTAGATCTTAAGTTTACATTTCCATTAGCATCTGGTAATGCTAAATTATTATTTGGAGAATTATTATTTCTATTTTGATTTTGACCTTTATTTTGACCATTAGTTGGATCTCCTCTATTTGGTATACTAATATTCATATCTCTAATATGTGCCATTTCAGCTAGAGCTTTATCAATATCTTTTTCTTTAAATTGTTCGATTATACGTGGATCAATACCTGTATCAAAACTATTTATATTAGAAGCATATTCATTACCACTATTTACGGCCATCATATCAATGGGATTATTACTGCTAAAATTATTTAAAATACCACTGTTATAATTATCATAATTAGTTCTATTTCCATTTATATCATAATTACCATTCATACCTTGACCATTCATACCTTGACCATTATTATTTTGATAATTATTATTTTGATAATTATTATTTTGGTAATTATTATTTTGATAATTATTATTTTGGTAATCATTATTTTGATAATCATTATTTTGATTTTGATTTTGTTGTTTTTTTTTCTTTTTACCAGATCCATCTAATGAAAAATCAGGAGTTGGTGGTTTTTCGGCATTTCTATCTGGTAAAAACATTTGTCTTTCTGCCATAAAATTCTTATATTTTTTATCAAATTTATCACCATCATCATCATCATCATCATCATCATTATTTTGAAAATTATTATTTCTTGAGTTCATACTCATATCTCTAGGATCATATGAATTATAATTATTTCTAACTGGTACAGGTGCAAAATAATTATCTCTATTATTATTTTGTCTATTATTAGTATTAGTATTCATTGGTCGTTGTGACATAATAATATTATTTTGATTAGAGCCAATAGAATTAAGTTTAGGAGTTATAGAATTAATAATCATTTTATTTAATTGATCATTAATGGCATTTAATTCAACAGGAGATTTAGATCCTAATTTATTTCTATCAATTCTGCCATTTGTAATTTTCATTTCATTAATAATCATTTCTAATAGTTCTTGTTTGGAACCATTAGATAAATTAAGATTATTATTTTGTATAATAGAATTTAAAATGTTGCCAATGTTTCTCTTGTTTAAAAAAAAATATTCACCTTTATTTTTATCAATGTTCATCAATAATTATTTTTAAAAAAGGTTTTAATAAAATATTTTAAACTAAATGTATTTTTGTTTAAAATATTTTATTAAATAATTAATTATTATATTCATTATTATAATCATCATGAACAATAATATAGATATTAAATATAATACTAGTTTAGGACGTAAATCTACATATATACCATCAATATTACGTAATATAGATGATGAAAAAATAAATAATAAAATTGAAGAGAAAAAAAAATCGAATATAAAGTTTGATCCAGAATCATTAGGTATATATTTAAGATTAAAAGAGTTTAAATTGAGTGAAGAATTAAAAAATATTTATATTGATCCATCAAAGTCAATAAAATTATTTACAAGAAGTATACAAATAGATAGTTTAGATAGAAACATTAAATTTTTTCAAAATCCATTAAATTTTATAACATATATTGGATATAATAATTCATTAATTGAAAATGGAACAGGGACATCATGTAAAACTATTCAAATAGAACCACGTATTCATAATAATATCCCAAATATATCTACAATTAAACTCCGTAAAATGATTATTCCAAGATTTACAAATATTATAAAAAATCAAATATCTAATTCAGATGGAAATTATTCAATGTTATCCAATATCGGTGATGAATTATTAAATAAAGACATACAATTAAACTCATCGTTTTTAATTAATACTAATATTGTTACCATTGTAAACTATAAATATGATAATAATATATATGAAAAAATAAATTTCATTATTAATTATTTAAAATCAGATGTATATTCAATTATATATAATACAACTGGAAGAAATAGAATAAATGCAATTTATAAATATAATGTTGATACAGGATTTAATAGTAAAAAACAAAAAATATTTAATTTAATAGTTAAAGAATTAGATGATAATTATGATTTTACAACAAGTAATATAATTTCAACATATAAATTATATCCAAAAACAATAAAAAAAAATTATTTATATGCAGATTCTAAAAATATAGAAAAAATATTTGACAAAGTTCCAATTAAATTAAATAAATTATCAATTAGTTTAACAGATAGTAATAATAATCAGTTAAACATTAATAATTTAGATTTAGATGTTATAAATATATGTAATTCATGTATTTGTAAATGTGAAGAATGTAATTATGCATGTCATTGTAGTTATATTTTACATCCATTAAATCCACTTTATCAGATATATTTATTTTTTAGTTTTAGATATTTAGATATAAAATTAAATAAAAAACATGAACTTAATTAATTTTTTCGACCAGTATTAAACTTTTAAAATATTTAGATATTATGAATACTAACATTAATAAATATAAAATAGTATTCTGTGGTAATGTTAATACTGGCAAAAGTACATTTTTAAATATAATAACTACTGATAATTATTTTATTGATACAATATCTTCAACGAATGGTATTGACCATTGTACTTATTATTTAGACAATACAAATATTAAAACTAATATTTATGATATTGGTTTATCAAATAGTCATAAATATTTTTATTCAATTGTTGATCCATATATTAAAAATAATATAGACCATTTTATTTTATTTTTTGATTCTACAGATTGTTACTATTATGATAATTTAATATTTTGGTTTAATTATATAAAAAAATTTAGTAATGGAAAGATAACGATAATAGGGACTAAAATAGACAAAAAAAATATTTTAAAATGTAAAAATTTAATGGATCCATTAACGGAATTATGTTTTACTAATAATATTAATCTTTATTTAATAAGTAATAAAAATGATAGTCAAAAATATTTACGAGATTTATTTAAAAAAATTATAAGTTAACTTTTTAATTAATATTAATTAATACATTAATTAAAATTTTAAAGTAGTATTAAAATCGTTAAATGTTTTATCTTTGTATAAAACATATATTGATGAAAGTAATCCAAAAATTAACATACCTTGAGGTGAAATTGGATTATATGTACAATGTTTATCTAAATATTTTTGGGTTTTAACAAAAATATCTGGTAAAATCAATATATTATAAATATATTCAGTATCTTCTTCCCAGTGTTTTGGATTACTTTTTTTTTTAATTTCCATTAAAATATGAAATGGCAATATATGTAATAAATATATCATTGGAATAATATAATAAATATTAAAGTACGCTAATTTTTTGTTGGTAAAAGCAAATAAAACAAATACCCATACAAAAATATGAATTATACCAGTTAAATTAAATATAACTGAGCCTAAATTATTCATAATTTATAACAGAAAAAAATACATTCTATATCGTTTTATATAACCTTTATTTAATAATTTCTATTTATAATTTTACATCCATATGGTCTATTACTATTGTATTTATCAACAGTATTTCTTATTACAATACCTTCTGCAGGTTTAAGTTTTTTTGTTAAATCAAATTTTTCATATAAATTTGTGTTCTTCAATGAATACATTAATGAGTCACTTAATAGTTGATAATATTCTAATTTATTATTTAATTCACTATCAACAACACCTCCATATGTATCAATCAATGGTACTATTTTGAATTCTAAATATTTAACTAATTCTAACATCTCATTATAATTTAAAAATTTATTGCTATCTAAATCTTTTATTGTAAAAATAAACCATTCATAATTAGTTAAATTTAAACTATTACCATTTATTTTTGGACCACAAAACTCTCCCTGAAATACAATATTTTTATCTAAATATTTAGATTTTAAAATATCTTCATATTTATTTTTTCTTATGAAATCATACATTTTCATAAAATTTACATCTGATTCACTTTCATTTATTACCCAATTTCTAGAACATAATGTAATTTTATTATTTTTCCATATTAATGTTAATGATGATCCATCCATTTTTAATGTAATATAATGTTCATCACTAATAACATTTTTAAAAATATCTATATTTGATTGTGCATTTAATTCATCAGTTTTACCAATAATATCAGTTGGGAATTGTAATTTATTATTTGTAATTTGACTATCTATTAAAGATATATGTTTACGAACACCTAATATATTTTCTATATTTTCTACTGTTAATAAGTTATTAATTGGTAAAACACAATTGTCAATTAAAATATTACCATTAATAATTTTACCAATTATTAGTCCTTGAGAATATACATTTTTAATTTTTTTTGTTTTTAAATGTGTCCATTTTGTTTTAGAAAAAAAATTACTAAAATATGATTTTTCCGTATCAATATCTGTGTCTATTCTAATATGTAATACCATATCATCAATATTATATTCATTTTTAGTACAAATACAATTCCAGCCTGATAATTTTATTAATTCTATTTTGTCAGTATTTGGTATATTTTCTTTTGAAACAACTTTTTCAAACCCAATTAATTTATTAATGTCCATATTATTTAATGGTTTATTTATATTTAAATTATAATAATATTCAATATTTTATAATTTAAAGATTACAAAAATAATAATAAATATTATGACTGTTATTAAAGGCATTGAACTAGATGATTTTAAATATAAAAAGGATGAATTAAAATTAGTGTTAGAAAATAATGATCCAATAGAAGAGAAATTACATGTTATTGCTGTAATTTCAAATCCATGTTTATTTGTTAAACGATATATTTTATTTAAGGAATTTGTTCAAAGGATTGAAAATGAACAATCAAATGTTATTTTATATGTAGTTGAATTAGCATATGGAGACCAAAAGTTTATTATGTCAGAATCAAATAATCCTAAACATTTACAAATTAGAGTTGAAACACCTTTATGGCATAAAGAAAATATGATAAATTTAGGAGTACAAAAACTATTACCAAAAAATTGGAAAGCATTTGCATGGATTGATGCAGATTTAGATTTTGAATCTTCTACATGGGCTATGGATACATTAAAAATATTAAATGGATATAAAGATATAGTTCAAGTATGGTCTCATTGTGTTGATATGGATAAAAATGGATATACAATGAGAGTATTTAATAGTGCTGGATATCAATATGCAAAAGGACATAAACATTCTGGAAATGGTCAAAATTACTGGCATCCTGGTTATGCATGGGCTATTACTCGTAAAGCATATGAAAAAATAGGTGGGTTATATGATAAAGCAATACTTGGCTCTGGTGACAATATAATGATGTTATCATTATTAAATAATGGTTTAAAATCTTTACATAATGATTCAACCGAAGGGTATAAAGAAACAGTAACTGATTTTGAAAAAAAAATTTCTACATTAAGATATGGTTATGTTCCAGGAATGATATATCATCATTTTCACGGGTCAAAAGTAAATAGAAAATATACAGAAAGATGGCAGATATTAATTAAACATAATTATGATCCAAATAAACATATTACATATAATAATAACGGTATAATTATTCCAACTGACTTTTTTAATCAAGAACTTAAAAATGAAATTATGCAATATTTCGAAGAAAGAAATGAAGATGAATAATATTATATTAATTAAAAAGATTGAAATTATTATTTCGTTATCATCTATTAGTCATAATTAGTATTATAATGTCAATACTAAGTATTCAGGACTTTACAGATAAGTGTAATAACATTAAAGATATAGAATATACAATATTAAATTCAACAATATTAGACAATATTATTGAATATATTAATGTTAATATTATTCCAAATTGTATGATTGAATCAACTTCTGAAGAAGAAGTTTCAATTGTTAAAAAAATGTTTATTACAGAAGGAATAATGATTGTAACAAATTTATCATTAATTTTAAATAAATATAATGATAAAAAACCAAATAATTATGTCAATATAGACACAACAAACTCATGGTTTTTAAATGAACCGACATTTGTAATAAATGATGGTATCGAAAATAATGCATTTAGCAAAAACATAGTTATCAGTAAAGTGTTTTCAATATTAATTAAACTAGTTGATTTCATTAATACACAATATATTAATGAGATTAATGATTATAAACAAAAAATTTCAGATGCACACTCGTATATTAATTCAGAATTAAGTAATATGAGTGCATTAGAAAGAATGTTTTTAAATGCACGATTTACTGAAATGATTAGTAAAATGGAAGAAGATAAAAATAAAATATTAGAAGAACAATTATCATTTTATGATAAATATACAGTCGTAAGAAATTATTTGTTTTCATTATTAAATTTTATTAGAAACGAACATAATAAAAATCAATTTTTAATGTTTTTGCCTAAATGTATCCTTAATGTTATTATTTCTAATTTTAATGATATTAATTATGTTAAATATATTATTCACTTTGATCATTGGATCCCTTCTGAAATTAGATGCACATATATCCATGAAATTATTGAATTATTGTCACAAAAAGATTTAGACAAACAAATTAAATCTGTAGTTTCACAATTTAATCCAGATATTAATTGTTTAATTAAAGATGCAAATCATCTTTATATAAAATATTTAAAAGATAGTTATTTAATTAAAGAATTAACATCATTAATATTACTAATTTCACAGATGTTTATGGTAAAAGGTGCTATATCTTTAGAATCTAAAGATGATTTGGTAATGTTTGTATCTATATTAACAACGTTGATTAATAAAATCATTACAGAAAAAGATCAATTACCTGATAAAAAAATATTTAAATTAATTATCAGTAAATATTTTGATTGTATTAAAAATGTTCTAATAAATAATTCAACAGTTGTAGATAGTTATTTGTCATATTATCTATTAATATTGTTTCCAATTGTAGATAAACTATCTGATGAATTATCAGACGAAACATTAATATCTATATTTACAGTACTTTTTCAAAACAAATTGTCATCTATTTATTTGGCATGTACAAATGATAAAGATACTGTTGAAAGAATAGTTAATGGTAGACTTTCAATTGTATTTAATAAAGAATTAAAAGATAGAATAATTTTATGGTCTAATATTTATAATAAAATGAATGATCACAGTAATTCATTTGAATTATCAGACAACATAACAAATTGTTTTGTCGTTAAACCATATATGTTACCTATTGATGAGTCTAATTATCAATTATGTGATAAATATATGATTTCTACTTATTTATGGTCAAAACCAGAAAATCCATATACAAGAAGCTCTTTAACAATTAAAGAACTTGATACATTTAATTCTACCGAAAAAATTACGCATGAAATTCAAAAAATAACAACATTACTTAAGTTAACTATTGAAGAATGCAAAAAAGATATTTAAATTTATTATTTGGCACTTGATGTATCAGATAATTTTAAATTAATTACTGAATTACTTGCACTATCTGTTTTAATAGTGGTTTCTGGTTTTTTAAATAAATCCATAAAACTACTTTCTTTATTATTACTTATATTTTTATCAGATAATTTAAGATCAACTACTGAATTACTAGAACTATTAGCACTTATATCATTTGTTTTAACTGTAGTTTCTGGCTTTTTAAATAAATCCATAAAACTACTTTCTTTATTAGTACTTATATTTTTATCGGATAATTTAATATCAACTACTGAATTACTAGAACTATTAGTATTCATGTTTTTATCAGATAATTTAAGATCAATTACTGAATTACTAGAACTATTAGTATTCATGTTTTTATCAGATAATTTAAGATCAACTACTGAATTACTAGTACTAGTACTTATATTTTTATCAGATAATTTAGGATAAACTACTGAATTACTATTATTATCTACTTGAACATTATTTTTATTTTTTTTAAATAAGTCAAAAACACTATTTTCTTTATTGTTATTTATACTTGCATTTTGTGAATCAGGTTTATTATTTTTACAGTTAAAAATATTTAATAAAATAAGAATAACAACAACAGAAACAAAGAAAATAAGTACATATGGAA
>JACCDO010319479.1_pt1 | contig 23000 bp, 12 predicted proteins | sample 7446101 | NCBI WGS metagenome assembly JACCDO01 (sample SAMN15323440, study PRJNA562643) | freshwater metagenome | isolation source: river surface water | place: USA:Blue River Watershed | collected 2017-08-16
AAAAGGTGTGCTGTAGTGTTTTCTTTGTAATTTTATAAATTTGAATAAGTAAATATTTCTTGTTTTCATACTCCATTTTTGGCTGGGGGAGAGTTCCGGTTTTCTCCCCGCTGGGGGAAAAAAAAGGTTTTCCACTATTAGTAAGGTACCAACCATAAAAAATACCGGTTTTATACCGGCATAGAGCCAGCTGCTAGAGCTGCCAGCTGACCGCCGCAATTTACACTACACTTTGCATCGTCGATAGCATCATTCACTTTGACCCCACTAACATCATCAATGAATTTAATGAACTAATTAGTCATATACCTATGTTTGATATAGGCTCACAATCCACACCCATGGAACATTGTGAATAATTTCCAAGGTTTATAAAGAGGTTATCTGACTCTGATTGGTGAGGTAATATTTGATTGGTTCTAAAGGAGGAATTGGATCTTGCAGCGATTGTCACATTTTGAATGTCGCTTCCGAAGCCCACGTTCCTTAAGTGCGACGAGACATCAATATCCCTGTCGTGGGAGCCGTTGGCACAAGGTGCAGGAAAGTTGTCGTTGCAGTACAAGGAGCCTCCAGAGACGTGGGAAGAAGCGCGCGAAATAGCCCTTGGTAATAGTCAAACTCAAGGCGCTACTTTGAACGACACAGATTTGGTCGATCTCAAGCCTGGTACTCCATATTTTGTTAGATTGGCACTCACAGCTCCCGATGGTGTTCGCACTTATGGACCAGAGAATGTGTTCGACACGAAGCCAATCGACTGCGGTCCCAAGGGAAAGAAATCGTGTATCATATCGTAGACAAATCTCTTGTTTTAACGTCACATAGTCAGATCAGATTCTGTTTCATAGGAGCATAAAAAAAATCAAATCATGTAATTAAATCAATTAAAACAACTATAATACAAACAAACATATCAATAATAACCCAAGATTATCACTCGGCTGCTGAGACTTCTTTTGGCATGCACTTCACGCGGTATTTGATGTTTCGCTACTAGATTCTGGACAGAATCATAGTAATTACTGTCCAAATACAACGGCTTTGCTCTGAAATGTCGGTCTCTTTCATGCCTCTCGCCATATTCATCTATATAAGGTGCTAGATAATATACCGCTCGGCCTTTATGCATGAAAAGCAACTTACAATCATCAATTAGAAAGAAAACACTATTGGTAACATTACACGTACTTGCATGCCTGGTGCACTCTCCTTTTCCAGAAGCATCGCATATTAATCCGCAATGTAGACACACCACGGGAGTGTCATATGGCGCACCGCTTGCTATCAATCCATGGAATTCTGTGTATGAATGCGGTAATTTTAATAACACATTTCTATTTAAAGTATTTTCATCTAAAGGGTATCGACTGCATTGCAATAGTTGCGGCAACAAGGTGGATGTGTATCGGTCTTCGACTATATTACTCGTTGGACTTGAGGCATTTATACCACCATGTTGAAATAAATCGGATATCCACATCTCAATCTTGGCCAGCACCGTTGGATGGATCTCTGCTGATACAAATAGTTGCTGGTATCCAAAGTAATCAAATAACGCGACTAGGTTCAGCTGCGACTCCTGCTTCTCGTCGGAATGAATGGACTGGAGATTGACGACCGACTGCAGGAACGCATACCATTGGTTGAAGATACGCATTATCAATGAAGGTGGTAGCGTGTTCAGGTCAGCGAATGCACCGTTGACTTTGGACAGAGCCAGCGAAATGAAGGAAAAGACCTTCGATGTAACTGGTTGAAACTGCTCCAACGAATCCAATGAAGCGGAATCGCCGGCGCCAGAATAGGAGCCATGAAAGAACTGCAGTCCTTCCGTGACGCTTGACTGTATCAATCTAGCCAGGCCGAGCAAGGCCAAATGCGAGTGAGAAAACAACCCACTGATGCTTCCAGCCTCGGAAACCAGGGATGTATCACGCAGTATTATACTCAACATCGCCACTTCATACAAAGGCATCGCTAGTAAGGGATTGTTGAGGAACCAAAGATAACGGAAATACGTCTTTTGTGCCTCCATGTAATACTGGTGGTCCGTCTCTAGCTCATTGTTAGTGTTGTCCTTGATGACGATTCGTCGCCGATTCTCCACCGCAATCAGTACGTATTTGGCAATCAATGCATCGACACCAAACGCCTCGAGGCAGCCCGACAATGACTTCAACAGATACCTTTTATCGGCAGTACTAGGCATGTCATATACAGCCTCTTGATGTGCTAACAAAGGAGACTTCTGCTCATCCGCCGAGAGGGAGAACGCAGTGGCTTTGATAGCGCACGTGATATACAGTAGCAAATTATAGAACGGATAAGGATCGTCATCACTATCAAGACTGCGTAACCGTCGGGTACAGTAGTCATTAAGCAAATGACGCATGGGTTCATGAATATTATCGAGGAAGTGCAAGTACCGTTGCTGCAACGGGGTTAGGCAGGCTGTCGATAACTCTACTTTCGCACTGATATAATCATTGATATCGTACTCTAGCATACTGAAATAGGGATCTATATGCGGCACATAGGCCTCCACTACACCATGAACGTCACTGAGATACTGCAGTAAATCTGTGTGCCCCTGTCGAGACTGCACGCTTTTTACCACTTCCTGCGATGGTAGTGGTAGCAAGATATTGTTCAGTCGCTTGCATATGGGACAGTGAAACTCCCCGTTACTGAAATCCAGTAAATTTGTATCAAGTATGAATTCAAGTCGCGAGAATAGAGTCGCGAAGTACGAATCAAAGCAATGGCTATGCATGGCATGCCCGCATAACGATACATGCGTGTCGTGGTCAGCCACGTCGTTCACCGCACCTGTGCAGACGGACGCGGGGTTAGGGGTATAGTAATAATTCTCACCAATTTGACATAATTTCGCCGTGTTCATAGCATCGACGGAAGCATGCTCCCTCCTCCAATTATTCTTAAAAACGTAATTCGATCGTTGACTGAATGCTTGCATGCAGATGTCTTCGCCTTCCTCCTGGCAGATTATACACACGATTTTTTCTATATTCGGATCACTGTTTACTGGCTTACTTTCCTCATCCGAATCATCTGCTAGAAATGAGGAGAAAACCGCCGCACTCTTCTGTATCTTGGCCATCGCGCGCTCTCGCGCTTGCTTCTTTCTTATTTCCATCTCCACTTTGCGTTCTTCCTCGAGCTTCAACTCGAAGCGAGAATGGATGTACGTCGCACACGACGCATCCATGCTTCCGATGCTATTGATTACCCACTGCAACCAGTACCTATTGTTCCCTTCCTCGTTCTTACTGAGGCAGTCGTATATGTCAATCAACACGCACAACATGTGGGGTAATACCAGAGTGCTTGCTATTGGTGAATCCGATTCCTCTTTCCCTTCGATAATGACGCTTTCGCACTTCATCAAGTGTCCTATGAACACGCCGATGTCCGCTACGGAGGCGGATTTACTATGATGTATCATCAGCGTGAGTAATTGCAATGTCTTGGTGAAGTAGGCGCTGTTGCAGTTATCGAATACCAGGTCCTCAACGGACTTCACAAAATCTGATTGCAAGAGCAACAACTGGTGAAGACCGGACTCGGAGGTCACTTTCTCCTTGGTACTTTGCTGCAACTCGCATAAGTACGAGAACGCCAAGTTTCGCAGCACAAGAAATATTGAGCTGGAAAATAATAGGTTTGCAACACCAAGGAAGGAGGGGTGAATAGGCAACGGCTCCGACACCATGGGACTGACTTCCTTGATTTTTGGACGTTTCTCTAATATTTCTTGATGCATTTTATTGGAAACACGCATGTTTCCCGGATCGTATTCACTCCAATATTCATTTTTTAGATGTAACTTCGACGCGTCGTTATTACTGCGGGTCTCTGCCACCTCCTTAATCACTTGGTCGATGTACTCCATCTTTAGACTGTTGCTATCAGCCACATGAAGACAGGACTCGTGCAGATCACTATGCGATGCATTGCCTGACGCCAATCGATGGATGATTTGCCGCCTCAATAAGGGCAGCAACCGTCTTGTATAATCCTCATTCTTGTCGTTGTCGAATGCACTTGGCGGCAGCGGCAACTCGGTTACAATTGATATTATTAGCGATAAAAACTCGCCGACAAGCGGAAATGCATAAGGGAATATCTGGTTATAATAGCGGGGATCAGCGGCGTAACGGAACAATATGTGAGAGAGCATACTATCCACCGAGTCTGGAGTGTGACTGCAGACCGCTACCATGAACTGGAGCAGGAACAAGTCGCTATCACGGAACTGCTTGGCTAGTATCGAACTGGAATAGTGCGACAGCTGCTCAAACATGCTGAAACCGTTTCTTCTCCACAGCCCTTCTTTGATTTGAGACGCAAACACCAAAGTTAGCAACGTGGTGTCTAGCAGAATGGGAAGAGTAAAATTGCTGAATTCTGGCAGACGAAGTGTGTCAATAAACTTGTTTATCGTTGCGGTATGATGTGCGTATCCACACCCCAATGAGATAACCGCAGATAAAAAACGGTTGGAATATAAATGAAATGAATATCCAAAATCAGATGGTACTTGTAATAGTCGCACTCGCCCGGTGTGAATGCGGTACAAGTTATTCCGCGAAACGAAATGATTCTGCCACTCGTGAATATAGGAAAGGACGTCCAACAGCAGGTTGAACGTTGGTTGAATGACTCCATTCTTCATGAGTAACTGTTGCTGCTTGTAATTCAGATCCATCATGTCATACCAGCCTTGAAGTAACGGCTCGTAAACTGACGACACCGCGAGAAACAGAGAGAAGGAGTACTGCCAATCAATAGATTCATGGACAACATGTTGAAACGTCTCTCTTTTGATGCGATCACTGTACTGATAGCCATTCAAAATGCTTAAGAACATGTATAAGCATTGCGAATCGTCGATGAAACACTGCGCCATTCGAGGGATAGTGAAGATGATCTTGATGTCGTTGAACACATAGTTGTAGCGTCGATGCTTGATGACGTCAGTGGTTATACTCTTGTCAAATGACGACTCACTTGAGTCAATATCCAAAATTTTAAGGAGTGAAACACATAGTGACTGTAGAAAATTATAATTATCAACTATTTCGGCAACGAATACCTCCCGATTCAGGAACTGCACGGATAGATGGAACAAACCGGACTCGAATAACGGACACTTATGACTGAGCTCCTGGTTGACGAGGGATAAGTGCGTGTACGAAGTGGCGTATGCAACGGCTAGTATCATGTTAAAGCTTTGCTCAGCCATAAGCGTCAGAAAGAATTCGTGCAGGTTCTCCGTGACTGGGCTGCTGAGGTAAGGCTCAACTTGCAATAGTTCAATTAAAAAATTTGATTCTTGATTTTCTAATTCATCGGCTGCTTTGAACGTGTTACAGATTATGCGGCAATGGGCATCTGATATCTGCGACATGCGATACAACCATTTCAATAGTTTAACTATCTCGGCGTCTTTTCTTACGATTTCGTCGCTTGGAATACTGATCTTAAGGTTATGCGCCCTTAATTTCTCGATGATACTGTTCATATTTTCAACATCATTAACTTCGTTACTTAAATCAATAAACGCCCACGTCTTGTTAAATGCCATTGAATTCTCGTACTGCAGAGCACACTCGGCACTAATTTGATTAGAAATTATGTCTGAGGTTTTTTGTGAACCATAGATACCATTTTGATGAACAAGGATACGCCAGTTTCCATCTAGTTCTCGGTCCAGATTGTACGTTTCTTTATATTCATATGCAAACATTAGTATACTCCTTATAATCTCAGTCATCGATGGTATGGCAGCATCCAATATATCTTTTGGCACTTGGCTCAAAGGATCTTCATTCCTATTACCTTTCACGGAATGTTTCGCGCAAAAACCATTTTTATCCCAAGCATCAACATCACCGCAATCACAACAACCACCAGTATTTGAATGATAGAAAAATATTTCATGTCCAGCATGTTTGTCGTGCTCCCAGCAACTATTACAGAGTACGCAAGTGACGTCCTTCTGACATTGCTTACAGATCCAAACAATATCATTCCTAGAACAAGGATGTGAGTAAATAGTCAAACTATCGAATGAATACATAATGTAAAAACGCACTTTTTGAACTGATACTGGCACACAGAGCGACACGTGGCCTGCGCGCCGCTGAGCAATGCCTCGAAGCGCGCCGCCGCCTCCATCACCGCCATTTACGCGATCAAAATTCCAAAATGTTCCATCCTTCCAATTTTTTTTTATTCCAGGTACCGGTGTTCAAAGTACCGGCAATTTGTGTGAGTCACGGTATGACATTGACATGGTGATTGAATGAGTGAAGAATGTCGAAGCTTGAAAAGGAAAGTGTGCGGTTGGATGCTATTAGGATGTGGAGCTCGGCAGAATCGTAATATTGTAACTGTAATTTTGCTGGACTCGGATTATCGCGGCCCTAATCAATTACAAGATCAGGTATAGTCATGGCTACTAGCCTTGTTGCGACTCCGACCTTCAAGATATTTCTTGGATCATTCAATTTGAATGGATTCCATTCAATGGAATTCAAGTTGAATTATTTCAGTAATCCCTACTTTTTGGGAATTGGGAATTTGGGAACCAATGTGAGTATTAGTCTCTGAGAGTGAGAGTGCGATGGGTTTTGTAACAAAGATCGTGTTTGCTTTGCTCGTCGCGCACCTAGCACTGGCAGACTGGCTAGAGCAGCAAATCGGCCAAGTGGTGAAGGAGGAAGTTGTATTGGTTAGCTACGATAATACAAAAGGTTACCTAAATTGGATGCAAGATTGGTTCCAATCTAACGCTCGCACTAATTGCAGTACCAAATGTATAATAAGTGAAAAGAGGCAAGACCTTGCGCGTGCTGATATGGTTATATTCCACGCTCCGACTCATGGTAGAGAATCCCCTCGCTTACCAAAGAAGACACCAGCGCACACATTATTTCTTTTATTTTCAATGGAACAACCTAAATATGCACAAATATTAATGGATTTAAACGGTCTAGCAAGAGATTTTGATGTTTTATCGACTTATTCGTTGGAATCTGTCTATCCTGGTACGAACATTCCAAATATTCCGGTCACTTATTACCCATTGAACATTGTTCCTATCAAAGCGGTTATGTCTCCACCAAGACCATTTCACGAAAAAAATGGCTATAATACAGGTGTAATAGCAGCAATCTTCACATCTAATTGTCATAATGCAGGAGCTACGACCAGGTTTGAATATATTCAAAGATTAATGGAGTTACTCCCTATTCACTCTTATGGTAAGTGTCACAACAACCGGCAGGAGCCAACGATGCCAGACGATCCTAAATGGCCTCCAATCGCCCAAAAGAGAGCGCGAAAGGTGAAAGTTTTAAGTAATTACAAGTTTTATTTTGCATTTGAGAATATGCAAATTCCAGACTATGTTTCGGAGAAAATATTTGAAGCATTATTTGCGGGCACCATACCAGTATACCGAGGATCAAAGAGCATATGGAAGTTCATGCCATCTAACGACTCCTTCATCGACGCGAATAACATGAGTCCTGACGAGTTAGTATCGTTATTGACCAAGTTATCTAATGACGAAACAGAATATAATAAATATTTTGAATTCAAATTGAGACCGTTACCAGACAGCTTTAAGCGCATAGGAAGGATGTCGTACACCCACCCCAATGTACTGTGTAGGTACTGCGAGTACGCTCTTCGAGAGAAGAGGAAAGCCGCATAGGTCTGGTGAAGTATGTAAGTAAGTATATATTGTATAAACTGTTAGATTAAGCACAAAATCGCCATAAATAACACTATCCTTCTCCTTCCATCAGCAATCACGCGATACACACGACTATTAAATACTATTTCTGAGAATTTCTCCTCCACCGGTACACCCGGTCCTGATAAAAAAAGACGGTAACGGCGTGAATAACAGTGATAGATATCGAAAGTCCTCGAAGTAGCCGATGTCCAGCCGCCGCGGCGACCCCGATGACTACAGCGACGGCGAGTACCAGCAGGATGAGCAGCACAGTCAAAAGATCAATGGAAAAATTGAAAGAATGCAATTAAAAATTGATGAATTAACAAGAGAATTGTCGAATGAAAGAACGAATCACGAACTGTTGAAGCAACAGGTGAAAAGCAGTAGTGATAACGGTGTCATGACGACTGTATTGAGGAGTGAGTTTGCTAAATTTATTGTAAACAACGCATTGCATGTGCCTGATGTTCATGATTCAAGTGATATGAATGATGAAAATTGTGTTTTAATATTACAAACTGCATCACAAATGATAAAATCATTGAAAGAAAATAATAATGAAAACTTTAGTAATCGACCAGTATCAGTGAATGGTGAAAGAGCTCATACAACCACATCTACTAGAGCCCACACACCTGCTCAATCAGAAAGTGAATTAATGCAACGAATAAAGAATTTAGAGTTTGAATTAAGACTTGCATTAGGGGCTGCTGAGGATATTAAAGCATTAAAAACTAAATTATTACAGTTAGTTGATCGAGTACGCATTGAAAAAGAGAAGAAATTGCAAGCAGAAAATGAATTAAATACAGTCAAGAAGAAGATGGCAATGCTTGGTGATCACATGGAGAAGCTAATGACATACCTAAAACACGAAGCAGCAGCAAAGATAAGAGCAGTAGAAAGCTTGAGATCCTCTGAAAGAGCAGCAGCAAAATTTAAAGAAGAAACTGCCCTCATTGTAAAAAAAGGTGTAGCCAAGGACAGACTTATCTTGGAGTTGAGAGAAGGAAGTAAGATACTCGAGGATCAACTTCGATTAATGGATGAGAAGTACTTAGAGTTAAGAACCAAGTTAGATTACGCAAGAGAAAGTAGCATTAAAAAAATAGCTAAAGCTGAGGCAAAAGCGAAAGAATTAAGAATAAAATTTGCATTAGCAAGTGGTAGTACATCGATGATTCTAGATAATGCTATTGCATTGCCCGAAATATACAGCACCGGCGGCAATACCGGGGACAAGAGTTGGGCGACGCAGTCTCAGTCCGACAGTCAGTCCGATGTAATGTCTAATTACAGCAAGAAAAGCGGATCAAAACTTAATAAAATGTCGAAATCTATGGCTTCGTTGCCCAGAGGTCACAGCGGCGCCAGTTACGTCGAGGAGCTGCATCCAGAACCCTCCATGGATGTCGTTTTGGAGAAAATTCGGAAGCAATCGGGTGGCAAAGTGGAGTGGAGCGACGACAAGCTGCGTGATTTGACGAAAAGTAGATAGTATTGACGTATTTATTTGTGATTAATTGTACATTTCTTCCTTCTTTGGCTATTTACTTACCTGTGACTAAGATAGGACACTGAGGACAGAGCGTATCAACGTATCACACGATGCGTCTGGGTCGCCGGTACGGTGCCGGTCCTGCGAGTCGGTAACCGACTGCGAAAAAAAAACTTAGAAATAAGTGAGTGATTTGTGTGAGAGATTAATTGCGTTAGAGAGTTGTATATCTTAAGCCAAGGAAGTCTCAACATGAACAGCACTAGTACATTTTCAGTGAATAGCGAGAGCTATGCATTGCTGTTGCACGCATTGACCCACGAGGACACGAACCAGAACATTGAGCGCCATCAACTGCTTCTGCAAAAGTGGTGCCGAGACTTCGCTGAAGGCTTCTACATCCGCGATCTTATCAGTGTTGTGGCTTGCTTTCAAATACTTCGGGAAAGATTCAGTACAAATCCAGACATGTTCAGAGATATCATCATGTCTGTATTGACCATATGCTCGAAGCCACTTATAGAAGCTAAAGCTAACGATCGTTTAAGATTGAATTACATCGAGAATATTAACACATATTTAATGGAAATAACATATTTTGCGTGTATAGATGACGTGGAAGTCAAGACTCAAGTAGCGAAATGCTTTCGCTTCATAGCAAATGGCTGCGACGACCCGACTATATTACGCGCGGATCGCAAAGAACGAATCGGCAATGACTACACACAACCAGTCACTGATAAACTATATTTACAGAATTTGATACGTGAAAGTAGAGCCATAGAAGCAATTGTCAACGAGTTCAATTCAACGGTGGAGAGAGTGAAAATTGAAAATAGTTTATTTCAGAATGCGCCCACAAGCGAAGTAGAGTCGCGTCGAGCAACGTTGGGACTTACTTTGGAGCTCACGGAAACATTGTTGAACCTTTGCTTAGAGTTATCCGTGGATGTTAAACTGTCAATTGATATGTGCGCATTGCGGCTATGCAATGGGTTAATCAATCTATTTGATCATATTAGTAGTGACAACCCACGCGACCCACGTGTCTCGGACCTAATCAATCTTATATGGACATTAATGGAGTCGTATTTGAACCAACCAGTCACCTCTGACATGACTTATGATACTATAATGAGTAACGCTATATTAGATTTTGAATTTGGGATACACTCATTAAAACGAGTCCTGCTTATCATGCTTCATGACGGCTACCGACTTGCCGACAAAGAGCTACGCAACGAAATAATCGCGGTACTCAACATGATCGCGCTGTTCCCTTCTGCTATGCCGTGCTTCATGTCGTCTGGATTGTTCAATATATTGATCACCTACAGCTGCGTAGCCGAAGCAGGTGCAGATAACTGGTCCTTTTACACTCTACCAATAGCTAAATTACGTAATTTTGCGTCTGTAATCGATGTGGATTTGCAGTTTAAACGCAATTTATGGTTGTTATTATCGGACATATTGAAGATGGACGACCCCGATTGCATGCTGTGCATGGCATCGTCGCCGATGCTGGAGGTGCTGTTGCAGTACTGCGAGTATGACTCACACGATGCTTCGGCGAAATCGGTAGCGATTGATGCTAAGTATGGGTTGCAGTCACCTAAGCGCGAGTCATCGCAAATCATGGGAGGTAATAGCATCATGTCGGGTGTGCAGACCTCAGTAGACAGCTCATTACTCGATAACACGATGATATCGAATAATAACGGAGTGGAAGAAACGAAATCGCAGTCGGTAGTCGCCGGTGACGACAGCGCATCCAACGGCACCAAGACGTCCAAGAAAGCCAATTCGTACTTATCGTCATTGTCTCTGACTCAATTGCGTGAATTGCAAGTGGTTGCGATGATATTCTTGGCAGGGAACGCGCCTAAAGTAATAAGCGAGTTCCTCCGCATTAATGGACCCTCCAGAGTGTTGGATATAATCTTTAATTATGCCAAGAGCAATGCGTGTGAAGAGCACACAAGCCTGGTGTACCAGTGCACACTACTGATCAACAGGTGCATCATGGGGTCGAATATGGTGCGTCAGTTAATGGAACACGAAAATGCAGTACAAACTTTGCTGTATCTCTTGGAAGGCAGCGTTCATGACCCAACAAAAACGCAAATTGCACGTATTGTTGCTATCTTATGCTCCAATAACAACGTGGTGTGTCAGGGCCAAGTGCATGCGCACAACGGCATTGGAATGTTGATAAAACTGATCGCTCAATACGCCGAGTTTGCCCGTCCACTTGTGGGTAAGAAGGCTGGTGTACGCGAGAGTAATCAGCTTATTGGAGGCAATCCAGCCAGTGGTGAAGGTGAAATCGAGGACCCAAATGAGGATCCGCGTAATTGCGATGTACCCGTATTGATTGTGGCAATAATTGATTGCTGCAGTAAATGCATCGTGAAAAACTATAATAATGAAGCATTATTTGCGAGTGAAGAAGGCATGGACGCCCTCCTGGAGTTGCTGGAGGTGTCTCCGTATGTAGTGAGGACGCCTATCCTCAGATTACTCTGTGATCTGCTTGAAAATAATGTTTTATTACCGTTTTTAAATGCGTGGCGCAGTGGTAAAACGATGCGTAGCGCTGCTCAAATCATCACTCATTGCTGGTTAGACGAGGAAGTCAGACTAGATGGCAAGAGACCTCTCGGTATACTAGGAAATATAATCGATTCACTCGGTAATCACGACTGGCCCGATGATAGAATCAATCAAGTTATGGGTGAGTCCGTCTCGTCGAACGTAGAAACGGTGCGGTCGTATGCAGTGAGTAAATTAGCAAACGCATTGATAGCCAGTAAAGCCTTGCTAGGCGCGAATGATATGCTGGGATCCATTCCAATGAGCATAAGGACGTCGGTACTGGAGAAAGACTGCAGAGTTATTATTGCCAACATATTAGCGCTCATTGGACTGTATGACGAGCCGTTGAGTAGCACCAATAACGTCAACACTGCAGTGTCACCAACGCAGCCGAAAAGCCCTGATTACAGCACCATGGATGACAATGGCAATGACATGGTGGATGTAGATAACGATTTTGAATTGATGTCACACGATGAAGAGAATGATAATTCGGCCAGAAGCACCAAGCCATTACCCGTATTAGAGAATACGAAGGACTTGGGTTTGTCACCGCGCGACAAGCAAGTAGTTGCACTAGCGAAGCGGTATTACCTGCTGCGCGAAGGTGAATGGTGGAGAAGCGTTAGTGATGAGTTAATAAACAGTGGAATCACTCCTATTGAAGCAGATTCAATCATGATTGAAGCGTATATTAATCGCGCATTTGATGCCATACAGTCGGTGCAGCTAGAGCAGATGAGCCTGTTGGCGGATGACAACACGAATAAGATGCAAGTGGAAGGAGACTTTATTAACGGGATACTTACAAAGAAACAACAACAAATTAAAGCCGTTTGGTTAAAGCGTAAAGGAAAAGCTAAGAGTATAGTCACTCCATTTTAATGTATATTAACAGCCCCATATGACACTCAGCATCTCAGCCGTTACAGGGTCGTGCTGCACCAGCTGCGCCCTGTTGTACGGAAACCATTTGTTATACTCGGTGCTTTCATCTTTGGTCCACAAATATGCAGTTGAGAGTTCAGCAAAAAACTCCATGCAGTTAGTGCAGGCATAAGCCTTGACCTTTCGGCCGTCTTTTCCTTGAGGACCATGAACACGTACCGCGTCATAGAGTCCAGTCCCCATAGCACTCACGTAGGCATCATTGATTGTCTTGTTCTCGAACCCATTCAAACAATGTTTATCATGGTACGCATGGCATAATTCGTGTAACATACCACCGCCAACTCCCCATAGGTGCCGGTCATTGATATAGTCATCCATGTTGTACACCTCAACACACCCCGCTTTCTGCTCACTCATACCATTTGATACCAACCAGGTGCAACCATCCTTACTGTGATATGTGCACGCGCGACCAAGAATAGGAAACCGTTTCTTCCCGAATGATATGTTTTTGTTCACATAAATCGACGTGTTTTCTCTCAATTTGCTGCATATACTCGCGGGTAGCAACGCGGTGCAATAAGACAAATCTTCGCTCAACGCATTCAGCAGTACCTGCTCCTTATTTAATATATTTTCTTCATATTTTATTGTAAATCCATTAATTTTTGCGATATTATAAACCTTCTTCGTGTTATCAATAATCCCTTCGTCATCCATACTTTCGCAGGTTATTGTTATTTCGTCGTCATTTATAGCTACATTATGACAATGCTTGGCCAACGTTGGACGATAAATAAATAAAAAATCCCGTTGACTTACTTCTTCTAATGTCCGCGGTAGCGATGCTGGCTTTTTAAAGCAAACAAATGCATGTCCTTTCAGCGTATATTCTGAATGACACTTACTCACGCTTCCATCAATAATACTGCCGTTATCTATAGGTCGATAGTGCTTCAAGTGTCCATTGTGAGTGACCCAACAAAGATAGACCGTGCAATCCTTCAAATTATTGACGACATTGAGGACCAAGTCTCTTTCCCCGCCATCACCATCACCGTCCTCGATGGAGTAAACGTATCGCCACGTTGCTCCTCGTAATTCACTCGAGCGATGCTGCCTCGCAATGAAGTCCCCGGGCACCAGCGAGGTGCGGGACGATCGCATGGAACCTCTTGCTAGCAATAACAACAGTAAGCTGGAGGTGCTGAAGAGCAGGATGCCGTGCAAACGACTCATCCTCTCCGCGTTTCTTTTATTTTTCTTCCTCTTTTCTTCTTTGAATTTCAAGTTTGAAAGAAGTTCTTGGAAGTTCTTTCATTATTGGAAATGGGTGTGGATCATGGGAATAACTTTTAGGACTAAATTAGGAGCTTTGTTCTGGCAACTTGCTGTCATGGTCCGGGATAGGTAAGGACGATAAGGATGGAAGAAAGAAGGAGCGAACATAGAAGCTTTGTGTACATACAATACAACAATAAAAGCATCGAATTATAGCATTTTACTCTCTCCACTCATTTGCACTTTAGCATTGCCTGAATTAATTGCATCCTCAAACAATTTCTTGAACTTGAGCTTCACTGATGTAACTGCATCTCTTGGTATCATTGAGAAGGGTCGGGCACCGTGTTCGTTGATGGATAACGGATTTGCACCATTTTGCAGGAGTAACTCTGCGTGATCAGGTTTCTCCAAGAGGCATGCAAGATGCAATGGCGTGTTGCCTTTGGATCCATTTTCTTGAATGGCAACATTTGGATCTGCTTTTCTTTTCAATAAGAACTTGAGTACCTCCGTTCCCTTGAGACTAATAGCATAGTGAATAGCGGCAAAACCATTGTTTTTGGTCAAATTCACATCAACAGGCGGTCTAACAGTATTGAATAATGCTGATACAACAAAAAGATAGTTGTTTATCGTAGCAATCATCAAAGGAGTCTGTCCCCATTCATCAAAAACGTTGATACCAGTGTGATTTTGGATTAATTGCACTGATTTAGTTAAATTCTTTTCTCTCAATGCAGTAAATATTTGGTACTCTTGAATAGTTGTAATATGCCTAGCAGTAACAGTAGCATATATTATTTTTTCATTCTTGTCACGATTTGCTGGGATCAATATCGGTTCCAAAACTATCTTGGTATTGCTCATATCTATAGTTAACTTCTTTTTAGATCCTTCACACATACCAGCAAGCACAGAAGAAACCGATAATTCCTCAACATCATCAACTGAAGTTAGCAATATATGCGAAAGTTGTCCATTGACTGGCGTCTCGTGAAACACATTTCCTTGACTATCCGACAACGTGTACTCGAACAATAAATGATCACCATATGATGCAATTTTACTATCGTTTTCGCAAGAATTGAATAGTAATTCCGATTCCATCGATAGAGTACATAGAAACAGAGTCGCCAGCATGAAGCTGCACAGCCGTATCGCCACGAACATCATCAACTCTCAGCACTTTCCACTATTCGCGGCAAACGGAAAGAAAGAAAAAAAATCTGTCCACACCCAGGATCAATGTACCGGGGGGAAAATTCGATTTAATCATTCAATTAAAGGTTGCAATACAACGAATAAGTGAAGAATGATTAGATAATGTAGTATTAGTGTGCATTATTACAGTAGTTAAAGAATCTGTTCAGTATACAGGATTCATGTTCCGATGCCGGACGGCGAAGTTTTTCAGTAAGGTCGTGGTGAATGAGAGCCCTTGCAAGCAAAACCAAGCGTGAAAGAGGCGCTTCATGGAGCCTCAACGTATTTATCGATTCATTTCTTCGTTCACTATTATATTACGGTAATATTATTACCTGGTAATTTTGTACCGGTTGTGGTACCGGTTGAAATGAAAAACTTCAACCAGAGACCAGGAAAAGTGCAATTCTCTCACTCACCCACTGACTCAGTGTCAGTCAGTCATTCATTTACTCACGCAAGCACGCATTCACTTGCCGAGTTATCGATTGAAAGACTTCGGCGACGATTTCTTGGGGTCGAGAATGGAGAACGATATGAAAAGGCAAAAGGTGCATCACGAGGATATACCCAAGTCAATCGTGCAGGTGCGAAGAGTGAATGAGCGCTCAATGATTACCCGCATCAAATCTCAATATCCACTACGCTTTATGCCTCAAGCCGACCTCAATCATGCCTACAATTGCATTATTGTCTATGCTTTGGGTTATGGCGGTGGTATGGTGCAAGGAGATGGTACTAATATGGAAATTCTCGTGGATGATAACGCTTGTTTATGTCTCAGAACGCAAGGCGCTACCAAGATATACAAGTCTGGGCTACCTGAAATAGTGACGAATCAGAAAGTTACCACTACGATTAGCACTAATGGGTTCATGATATACACGCCAGATCACACTAGCTTGTACAAGAATTCGACATATCATCAGGAGCAATTGTACAAGCTACAAGAAAATGCGTCTTTGATACACATCGATTGGTTCTCCTGTGGCAGAAATGATCAAAACGATGTGAATAAAAATGAATTGTGGAATATAAACAAATTGATAACTCGATTATCGATTGAAGACAGTAATCAAAAGAAAATACTGTGTGAAAATCTAGATTTAGAAGCGAACAGTAACAGCAACATCAGTGTTGCCGACAAGTTGGGGAATGCCACAATATTTGGGATTCTAATATTGATCGGTCCCAAGACTGTGACGTTAAGAAATAGATTGAAAATATTCACTGAAAGACAGAGTTTCCACCAACGACGAGAAGAGATAAACGCCATCACGCAGCACAGACACGAGTCGATTAATGCATTTTTCTACAAAGAACCGTTAGTTAGTGTGTCTAATTTAAGCGAAGATTTGACTGTGGTGCGGTTTGCATCGGGTTCCATCGATGACATGTACAAGATCATCATCGAAACTCTCTTCCCGTTAGAGTCAATGCTCAACTACATTCCGTACATCGACAAGTGTCATGAGATGGAGCAGTATCCTTTCCAATGTGATAATTCATTCATTCAAGCGTTAAAGGCGCACGACAACCAAGTCAATGGCAATTAATGCAGGATAGAGTAAATAATATATATAGTTTTTTAAGTGCGTTGTATGTACATCATTTATTTATTTACTTTCTACGTGCTGCTACCTTTTCTATAACTCCAACTCCTTTCAAGAATTCGCACTGTCCACCTAGTAATAAATTGCGATAACTTTCTAAGAATGATTCTAATGAGTCACCGTTATCGATGACATCACCGACGCCATCATCGGCATCCCATTCAACCACTTCACCGCGTCTGTTAAGAACATACAAACCAGATTCATCGCCAGCAAGTGGTATCAACCCAGCTCTCCACAATTTATTCCCATCCAAGTCATTAATTAACTCTGTCATCCTCTCCGTGCCAACGACTTCTTTGTCTAGGAAATACACGCCGCCATCCATCTCTTGCAGCAAACATTTCATAGCTTGTGGCAATTCATTGTCTAATGTCTTCTCTACCTTTTGTATTTCACTCAATTTCGCTCCATCATTAGGAGCGCAGCCATTTCGAACGAAGAATGACTTGATGTCCATCACGCACTGCTCGATTTCCTGCTGGGTCATTCCACCGACACGACGATTGCCTTCTTCCGCCACCAGGTTGAACTTGTCCGCCATCTTCCCTCTGAACTGATTACTATCTAAGAGTCTATCTAAGACTATTTAGTGAGTAGATATTCCGGTTTCCTTTTCAAAATAATCCCTTCCTTTTAAATTTTTTTTCAATTCTCCACACCCCTTGTTGTGAGTGGAAAAGAGTGGTGCCACTGTGGTGAGTGACAGGAAGTGTGTTGGGAAGCACCTGTGTGAGGCGGCGATTCAATATGGTTTTCTGGTTGCTGCTTTTCGTTTGCGTGCCCATTGTTTCCAGTTTAATAACTCCAGAGTTGTCGGATGGCGCGACTATGTTGGATCGATTAATGCTCAGATATTCTAGTTATAAAGATGATTTTCCGTCATCAACAGGCATGTCTCACTCATTGAACAAAGCGCTAGATGCAGAGGAAGAGATACTAGAGGTTTTAAATTCGTATGTAAGTAGTGATAGCTTACGTAAGGAAGCAAAAGAATTTGTTGGTGAGAATAACAACGGAGAGGGCAATCGATTGCTGCATTTATACCATGATGTAGTATTTTTGGGGTTTCCATTGACAGCAATTGACTTTATAGCCGATAAATGGATACATTTATTACAACGCGATGAGCATATTTTAAGCACTATTAATGAAAATGAAAATGTTATTAAAATGCCTGGTGATATTATGATCCGCAATCATTATAATTTAGTTAAAAGCAGCTTTCACGTGGCCGACGCCATCAACAGTCGCATCAAGAGTATACAGTCTTCCAATAACACAATCAATATCTGGGAAATTGAAGAGATGCTTCAGTCATTAAGTGATGCGATTATTTCTACATCCGTTCAAAAAGATGATAACAATGAAAATGAAATACACGCACAAGCTCCTCCTGCTGCAGTAGATAGTACTGTGCAGCCTACATCCGTGATATACATATTGAACCTAAGCAATACCAGGGGATTGAAGTATTATTATGGTTTTACCGATGAAGAATTGTTGGAAATACGTACTAACCATCAAGATTTAAAGGATTTATCGACTCAAATAGTGCAAAATGAGAAGAGAAGGACGAGATTGGACCTCGAACGCGACGATTCAAAGCCGCCATTGCAAGGGCTCAAGCTGGAAGATGTGGGAGAGGCATACTCGGACTCCAGCGCTGACGAGGGCAATAGTGGTTACGTGAAAGATTCTTTAAAGGGCACCAGAAATTGGGCAACTAAATTTAATAGCGAGCCTTTTAGTAGTTCGATCTATAGCCGCGCTCAGCGTATCCTACAGGCCGCAACAAATCCCCATCGGTTACATCTAGCGAAAGCAATTTTGAATACCAACGATATGTCGCTACCAAGTAGAACCCATTGTAGTAGTGACACGTGGGTTAGTAGCAGTCACAGACTCATGTGGGTTGACTTAAACAGCGCCAAGAGCCCTCCCATTAACATTCTAGACGGAATCACTCTCAGCACACCCGCGCCACGGCAATTGGCAGATAGCGAATGGCTCAAATTGGGTGAGTTATCATTGACAAGCAAGTTAGGTGCTAGTGACAACGATAACATCAAGCTGCTTTCAACGAACATCCTCTCGCTGCAGAACACAATGATCCGTTACAAAGAAAATATTGAATCGTTTTTGAGACAAACCAAAAATTGTGCTGTAAGTGCGGCTGTCCTTGAAGGCGATTTCTCGCATGTCGTTAGTGAGCTAGGAAAGCTACACGAGCTCAAGAGGATTTCGTTGACGTGTGGGTCATTGTACCTGCAAGCAATGTTTTTCGCCAGAATATTGCAGTATTCGTCATCATTTCATGGCGTTTTGACGAGTCCGTCGGGTGGCAATGACGGCGACGAGGAGTACCATCTGCGCGAGTTATCTTTGTTGCATATCGACTTGTTGACGTACGCAATAGAAAGGTCCAACCTATTCCACGAGTCACTGGTGCATGGCAATCACATCTCGCAAGAGGCTAGTATGTACTTAGGGCATTTAGCGAGTAAGGTGTTGCACTTGACCCGCTATATCGTCACCCCTCCAATGCAATTGAAGTACGCAGATGCGACGCACTCGAAGCCAGTCTCTACGAACAGACTCAAGTCGCAGCAAACATTCTATGAGATTATTGACGGACTGCACTTGTACGAAAGCGAAAACCCTAATATGTATCACAATTTTATCATGAATGAGAACAATTTATGGCTCCACAACATCATGCCCAGCAACCTAGTCCCTAACCGCGTCGAGTTCGCTATCTACGTCATCCGAGTGCAGAGCAGCTACGACCCCTTTGATAAGAACGGGTTGAATTACTGGCATTTAATGAAAGAAATAAGCAAGTTGAAGCTGCCCAACCAGCAGATGGTGGTGTCGACCATCAGCATCAACTCCATGAACGAGGAAGGATTAGGGATTGGCCTGACTCTTTGTCAACGCAGTGAAGTCATATCCAGCGGTAACGATGACATGACCAACACATATTACGAGTATCTAGACTCGTCGTGCATGTGGACATACCTGCAGCATCATGACGAGGTCAAGAGCAAGCATAATGACGATTTCTATAAGCATAATCAGTATATTCCGATATTTATCGTGTCTTTAGACACTGTTACACCGACGTACGTCGATGGGACTTCGGTGGCTGTAAGCGTGAATGGCGGCATCATTGCCATTCAAAATATGCATGTAAATATAGGTACCACTATGCTTTGCGATGGCCGACTGTTGCACATGAATGGCAAGAACCCCCTTGCGCCCATTTTGACCGCCGTTGGCGGAATCGTTGGCGGGTTGGGCAAAAGCCACAGCGGACACTGCGGAACACCCACTAGTTACACGGTGGCAGATGCCATGGATATGAAGTACGTGGAGTATGGCAACAAAGAGAAGTGGAGCAGCAGACCGTCCGCGTTCTCTCTCGGCAGCTCCATGGCGATGACATCGATGACAGACATATCCATTGATTACTCATCGTTTCTTGGCGATTCGCCTGTGTTTGACATAAACTCGGTGTCGTCATTACCCGCATTCTCTCATCTGGATATTGACTTTATTCATCGCTCGAAAATTATTAAATCATTGAGTATAACCACAGCGATATTGAAATACGACACAGCAGCCGGCGCCAGAGAAGCCATCAATATCCAGGTCCAGAATGCATTGCAGGCACTTAGACACTTTGATTATGCAGCTGCAGCGGCGTACAGTAATTTGGCTTACTCGTTGATATTGCCTATGGCTGAGCTCAAGGTAACGTCGTCGAGTGAATCAAGCGCGGGGTATGACAAGCAGAGAGAACAGACTGCGCGGAAGATAACCGTTACCGATACAGGGTTTTTGTTGCATTACTTTGTTTTCCCGGCCATTATTATGCTATTGTTTTTCTTCGTAACGGTCATTCTAGTGCGACGAATGCTACCACTATTGAACGCGTCCAAGAGCAGTAGAAGCAGCAGCAGTAGTAGTAGCAGCAGCAGTAGCAGTTTAGGGAAGAAGAGTGTCGACAGTACCACCGAAGAGAGCATGTTCAAGTTGAATTTGCCGACGGTATTCGGCAAGAAGGCGGACAGTCTGCCCAGTCACTATTGAAGAGGAGTGTGTTCATACTGTATATTGTAATTACAATTGTTTTCTGGAGTCTATTTCTGTCCCTGTCCCTCGTCCTCGACGCCACACGATGTGTCATTCTCGTCTTCATCGTCGTCATTATTGCTATTTATCATCTCTACTTGCTTCCCTGGACTAGGCGTTTTCTCATAAACCGGGATGCCATTTTCACCCACTTTACTGCCATCTCTCTCCAGTTCGTCGTACATTTTACCCATCCATTGCGACACCCAAATCAAAAAAACGGACATGCCAATACCAACGAAAGACCCATAATTAACGAGGTCTATCAAACTGGTAGCGAATGCGTTGGTCACGACAGAGCCCGCTGCCTTGCTACTACGTTGACCAAACGTCTCGATCCAAGACTTACACTTCGACTTGATACTCGACGATGTTTGCAGGTATAATATCTCTTTCGTTGGATTATTCAACGCGTAACTCATTCCTTTGATGATCATCATGACAGAGAATACTACCCAGATATTAGGCATCATCCACACGGCTACGGTGCAGCCGAGCAACAGCAAGGGATAAGCGATCAGCGTCTTCGCCAACCCGAACCGTTTAATCACCATTCCAGTGCCAAATAAGGAAAAAATGAAGGAAATGGAGTTCGTGGTTTGCCCAAAATAACCCATAAATGATGCAAAACCACGTAATGCAGCTTGTGGATCATCAGGGTACATTGTTGCGTACCGTTCCTTGGCCAGCACCTTCATCATGTAGTCGATGATCGTCACTTGGACCATTGACAAACTAGCAATAGCAAAGATTCCTTTGACGTAATTATGCTCATAAAATAAATAGAAACCTTCCATAATTCCACCTTCTTTCTTAACTGATTTTTTATCAGATTCATCATCAGATGGGGCACCAAATCGTTGAATATAAAAATACATTGCACACACCATTAAAAACATAACAACCGACCCTCCAAGGTACAATGAAGGGACTCCGATGTACTCGGCTTGCGTTGCGATGGTTGGACCCAATATTGAACCTATTTGAGCACCAGCTACTATATAACCAAAATTTTTTTCACCAAATTTTTTATCAACAGATGAATTAACAAGTGCCCAGTAACACTGCACTACCATACTACCGAATGATTCTATTGTCACGTAAGATAACCACCCAAGAAATCTGGATGGATCCGCTTGTGTGTTGCTAAGTCCTATTGTTGGATGCATTAATAACAATCCCATGATGGTGAATAACACACCGTACGCTGCCCCCATCATGTAGAATAAGTGGTGCAATGGGAAGATATCTAACAGCTTGTTGTACACAATAACTAATCCAAAAACAACAAATAATGACGCAATTTTTGCTTGTGGAATATACTCTACTCCATCAATCACGCTCATGATGGGGTCTTTTAATGACCGCAGCAACCAATAACCGCCGACGATGAAGAACAGCGTGACAGACAACCACAATACACGCAAGAAATCGTCGAGGTCCATGTCGCCGCGCGCTTTCTCCACCATTCGATCGAGGAAATCACTCGCGCGAGATCGAATTGTTTCTGTGCCCATTTTTTGCCATTTTTGTGATGGTAAATACTCGCGCCCCTGGCTGTCGACCTCTGCGGCGGCGGACGGCATTATAACTCACTAACTGATGAGTCCCACTCACTCTCTCACAAGATTTGCATGGAGGGCCGTATGGCCCTGAGGAAATGGGAAAAGAGGAGAAACAAAAGGAGAGAGAAGCAAGTGATGATTGAGCAAGTAAATGAGTGATTAATCTCATAACTTGACCGCCATGCAGTTTTCTACGTCTTCAACATAAGCCATGATGAAATCTCTAACTATCTGCGTGATCCCGCCATTTCTGCCTCGAAATACTTACTTGTGGGCGCTCCTAGCAGTTTTCGCGAATAAAACAGTCGAATCGGACACTGAACTGAGACTTGAGAGAGAGAGAGAGAAAGGAAATTCCGAGTACCGACACACCGGCCCTATCACCAAATTTGACTCAGCCTTTAAATCGCAAGAAAATAGCAAAATCAGGGGTGCAATAT
>JACCDO011114592.1_pt1 | contig 22999 bp, 20 predicted proteins | sample 7446101 | NCBI WGS metagenome assembly JACCDO01 (sample SAMN15323440, study PRJNA562643) | freshwater metagenome | isolation source: river surface water | place: USA:Blue River Watershed | collected 2017-08-16
CGAAACGATGTTTCTGTCAGAACCTTTCTTTCTACGAGACCGAGGGACATCTCCGTTCAAATCTTTTAATGAAGAAGCACTAATCATTGAATCGCTGTCCTTGTTCTCCTGGATATTCACAGTTTTAGGCTTCAAACCGCTCAAAATAGAATCAATGTTCTTGGGTCCGGACATCTCTTGTCTTACAAAGTCGTTCCTTGGGTCGTTCCTTGGGTCGTTCCTTGTCGGTGGTCTGCCATTTACGCTCTCAAACTTGTTATTCAAATCTACCCCCACCTCACTGAACATTACACCACGTCCAGCATTAATATCAGGTCTATTGGATGGTTGGTCTGTGAATACCATTCCAGGTCTTTGCGGTGGCGCAGCCGTTCTTGGGTCAATAGATTTGGGAGGAGGACCACCCATTCCGGACGGCTCCGGGTTCACCAAATTATTGGCAAATGCGAATCCAGGGCTTTGTTGCGACATGGAATTCACAGTTGCATTGGTAAACATCTTCATTAATTCAGGGCTTTGACGGATAACGTCATTGAATCCGGGCGTGGCCGACGACAATGCACGATTTGTGAAATTGACAACCGCTGCGGAAAAACCAAGTCTTAGAAGAAGCGCAATCTCTGGGCTCAATTTACCACCTTTATATTTCTCATACAATTCACCAAAAATCTCGTCATAACTGTCAATGTCATCATTCACTTGTTCGCCCCAACCGTCCAAATTAATATCAAAGGGATTGAATGCCGCGTTTGCATACTCCACTGTATTAACAAAAGTCATGAACCACCAACTATACAACTTCTTGCTCTCGCCTTTCTTCTTGTCTTCCAAAGCAGTCTCGTACTCGTCCTCAACTTCCTCATAAGATGAATCGTTGTTGAAATGGGCGCCGGAAACCAGTCCTTTTGCTCGCCACTCCTCCAGTCTTTTCATCATCATCTTCTTCTTTCGCAACTTGTCGCGTTCCGACATCTTTGAATTAACGGGTTTGTCTGAATTTGTCGGGATATCAGTGAATTTTCCATATCCGTCCCATGTCTTGGTATTTCCGGATCCAGAATCTTTGGTCGCCTGACCAAGACCGACTTTGACAGGTTCTTCCTTTGAACCAAATCCAAATAGGTTGGACAAACCACTAAGCATTTTAGTATCGCCTGCAGGTTTTGATGAAGACGATGATGACGATGAAGATGACAAATCATTAAGTTCTGACTCAAGTGTGTCCAAATCGCCTAAATCAATGGTTGAACTCGTGGGTGTGGTTTTCTTCATGTTCATCAAAAGTTCGGCGCCATTTCCAAAATTCATACTTTTGCCGGTATCAAAATCAAGAGAAATTGGTTCAAGGTTGTCAATATTCAAGTCAAATGATTCCATCCTAATATTATTATTACACACTCTTTATTTTTAAATCCTCCGAATAGTTTATTATATTTTGCTTCTTAAAATAGTAAATCCCTTGCAAAAAACAATCCGCCAAATCGTCTTTTTTTCCAGATGCGTCCAAAACGTTTTTAAAAACAGATAATTCAGGGTTTGCCTCCAAAAACTGCGTGCAAAAACGAATGCCGTCTTTCTTGTGTGTTTTGTAATCGGTGGTTTCATTTATTGCTAAACCTTTCAGTTTGCCCGCTGACGATATGAAATCAATTATTAGTTCATCGGTTGACATAATAAAGTACTGGGCCACCATCCCTTGAATCGTGTTCATTCTTCCTGCAATGGGTGATATTTGGTTTTCCAGAATAACGTGGGTTAATTCCTTCATAAATGGGCTAAATTTTGTGTCAAAATTGGTTTTGATTCGTTTGCCAATATCCACCAAATGCAGTTGATTCGCGTTTGTCTTCTTAATTTTTGGAACGGGTTTGAGAGTATTTTTTTCAAAATGTGCCTGGACTTTCTCTAAGACTGCTGTTTTTTTATCTTTTTCCGAAATGCTAATAAAATGGTTGGCACAGAATTGGGCGAGTTCATCCACTTTCAGCTTTTTGATAGCGGGCATTGATGTGGCCTTGGATGGGAGCAATTTTCCTGAATTCTTAGAATGAACATTGCAGAAATAGTTCTCTCCAAACATATAGGACGCTTTTTTTCCACAAACACCAGATTTTGCCTTCTGACAATTGCACGCAAACGTAGGTGATGCGGAACCAGAGACATCAAGCAAATTGATGACATTCCAATCGCGTATAATCAACGAATCTGGGGAGACCGTGAAAATACAATAGGCCAAATTCTTGATACCAATGTCAAAACTAATAATGGTTTTTGCCATTTATAAAGAGAACCAAGGTTCCCTTTAAATCCCTCCTTTTACTATAAAATATTATTAGGGAAAGGATAAAAATAGTTATTTGCAAGCCTTTTCTGAATACCTTGCTTCTCTTTATGAATAAATATCGTCAAATGAAAATTCCTCTTTTTGCAATTGACCATTTTTCTTAAACCAGAAACAATAGATTATTCCAAAAATGACAACTAAAATTGTACAGATAATAACAACAGCAATAATAACGGATTGCATTATATATTCTCTACAAATAGTATATTTATAAATGATTTTGGAAATAGTATCAAAATTAACATCCGAGTCGCTTCTAAGTCTTTATCCAATATTTGTGAAAAAAATCGGAATTTCAAGTTCTCTGCAATTATGGACCCGCTTAATAACCTATGTTTTAATTTCGGTATTTTTTGTAAACTGGTCGTTTATCAAGGCTTCTCTCTTCTCTTTGGATTCAATAACCCTTGGACTCGTCAATCTTTCCCACGTATTTTTCTCGTATGAGGGATTCCGCCACTTGGATTCTGGCGTTTCGTTTGCCATCTTCAACAGTTATCCATTGATGATTCTGCTATTAGCCGGTACAATGTGGCACAAATCCTATTTTCTAGTTATACTCGGATTGGCGTTCTTTATTTACGGAAATTATACAGAAAAGAAAGAAAAGAAAGAAGAGAAAGAAGAAGATTCAAATAAAAAAGAATCTTTCAGCTACGGTCTTATAATGATTTTGCTCGCGGCTTTAACTGAAGCCCTCATTTATTTTCTGGTCCGCCGAATCAAAACCACAAACAATTGGAACCACGTTTTCATATCTTATTTCCTAGGGGCAGTTCTAATGACTTTGTATTCCATTTATAATTATGCAGACACAACATCTGGATTAGAGACCGCCGACAAAGGTCGTGTAGGACTCGCGGTAATAATCAACGGCATCATTGGAACCGTTGGTTATTTTCTGAGATTTTTTGCATCTTACCGGTTAGAACCGGAAATATACGCACCTCTCTCCTACTTCGGAGTGGTTATGTCCTATGTCTATGGAATCGCATTTGACAATGAATTATTAAATTGGAAGAAGGTATTGGGGACGGTTTCCATATTGGCATCCAATTATTTTGCGCCGAAAGGGGTTTAATACCGCCGAAACCTTTTTTTGGTGTTTATACATTATTATAATAATGTATAAAAAATGTATAAAACTTTATCCAAATAATTAAATACAAATGGATTCTAACAGTGTTATAACGGTAAACTCAGATATAAAAGCATTTATTGAAATCAGCAAGGGTTCAAATCTCAAATACGAGTTTGACAAAGAGAATCAATGTCTAGTATTGGATAGAATCCTGCACAATTCAAACGTATTCCCATACAATTATGGTTATGTCCCAAACACGCTTTCCGACGACGGCGACCCCCTGGATATTATCATTTTGTGCGATTATGCGATACATCCTGGAACAATGGTTTCTTGCAAAGTGATTGGCGGTATTTTTACCGAGGATGAGAACGGCGGCGACGATAAAATTATAGCGGTTCTCGTAGAGAAAGCTGACCCAAAATCCCGTTTTTTCAATGATATTACCGATGTGAACGAACACGAAATGAATTGCATCAAGTATTTTCTAAGACACTATAAAGATGGAGAGACCGACAAATTCATCAAAATTGGCAATGTTTATGGGAAAGAAGATGCTCTGCAAATATTGAACAAATCCAATATAAAGGTTTGATTATATAAATTGTTATAATGACAGAATTCGTTTCACTGTTAAATAGTTGCAGACTTTGTAAAAAGAATGAGCTAAAGGATGTAATTGAACTTGGTTCACAGTACATTACATCACGTTTTCCAGTTTATGGAGATTTCTCTACACCCAAGACGGATATAACCCTTTGTTTATGTACTTCGTGTGAACTTTTACAACTAAAACAGTCAACCAACCAGTGCGAGTTATACGAGCACGAATACGGATATATGTCTGGAATCAGCAACACAATGCGTGCCCATTTAAAAGATTATCAAGAAGAGATGGTTTCCTTTTCCCATGATTTGAAATCCGGTGATACAGTCATTGATATTGGAAGCAACGATTCCACGATGCTCCAGTTATACCCGGCCAACATCCGCAGAATCGGCGTGGACCCCACTGGAAAACAGTTTGCAAAATATTATGGCGACGTTGAGCTTTTACCCACTTATTTTACACGCGAAAATGTAGTAGAGAAATTCGGCGACATTAAGTGCAAAATTATTTCGTCAATTTCCATGTTTTACGATTTGCCGGACCCCGTGCAATTTGCCAAGGACATTTATTCGCTGTTGGACGAAAACGGAATCTGGACCTGTGAACAAAGTTATATGCCAACGATGTTGGAGCGCAACAGCATAGACACAATTTGCCACGAACATTTGGAATATTATGCATTGAAACAGGTTCGCCAAATTGCCACGGAAGCCGGGTTCAAGATTTTCAACGTTTCGTTCAACGAATGCAATGGCGGCAGTTTTCGTGTCTATTTTGCCAAGATGGAATCCACAGAGTACACCGAATGCACAAAAACTATTACCCAAATTTTGGAAAAGGAACGTTCAATGAATCTTGGTAATCCCGAAACGTATTTTAAATTTGTTGAGGGGTGTTCCGCGGAAGTGGACAAGTTGAAAACTATAATTAATGCGGTCAATTCCAATGGAGAGAAAGTATACATTTATGGCGCATCCACCAAGGGGAATTGCCTTCTCCAGTTTGCCGACATTGGCGAATCTTTGGTCAAATATGCGGTTGAACGCAATTTGAACAAAGTTGGTAAAATGACAAACACGGGGATTGAAATTATCAGCGAAGAAACGATGCGCAAAAATCCGCCCAAGTATTTGCTGGTTTTGCCGTGGCATTTCCGCGACGAGATTATCAAGCGCGAAGACGAGTATTTGGAGGCGGGAGGCCAACTCATTTTTCCTTTCCCCCAGTTGGAAATCTACAGTAAGAAGAAGAAAGTGTTGATAACCGGCATAACTGGTTTGATTGGAACCGCATTGACGCGTCAACTGATTGGCGAATACAGTTTGTATGGAGTCAACCGCTCTGATAAGAAAGTGTACGGCGCGACCCAGTTTCACACAGACATCAATGACGGATTTATGCTGAACCATATTTTTGAAATTGTGAAACCGGATTTCGTCGTTCACTTAGCTGGAATATCCAGTTCGCAGTATGCCCAACAAAATTGCCTGGAGACGTTAATTACCAATGGAATGTCGGCGGCCATCATTTGTGAAATCATTGAGCGCCAGCAGTTGAAAACCCGGCTGATTAGTGCGTCTAGCAGTGAAATCTATAAGGGGCACGGGACCTACGTTGTCAAAGAAGGGGACACTCATATGAACCACCTGCATCCATATTCCATTGCAAAAACACTTGCGCACAATTTGGTGAAAATGTATAGAGAAAAGGGCTATCATTTTTCAAATGCGGTGTTTTTTACGACGGAAAGCAAGGACAAGGGGAACCAGTTTTTGTTGAATAAAGTGGCGGAACACGCGAAAAAATGGAATGACCAAAAATGCAATGACCAAAAATGCAATGACCAAAAATGCACTCAGCCAATCCAACTCGGAAATTTGGATTCGTCCCGAGACATTTTGCACGTGAGTGATGTGGCGAATGCACTTGTTCATATTATGAAGGCCGACTTAGCCAATGATTATTTGGTTTGCCGAAACGAAAATGTAAATATACAGGATTTGGTAGAAAATGTCTATCGCCAATTCGGAATCCATTTGGAAAAACGCGGAAACCAGTTTTTCAATGGAGACCAGCTCGTTATTGAAACCAATCCCCAATTAGGTTGCGAAACCGTTTCCCATATTCAGGGTTTAAGTGTTAACCTACGGTCTCTTGGGTGGTCGCCGAAAATAAGCGTGGACCAAATTGTCCAAGAAATATGCGAATCTAAAAAGTAAATAGAGAGCAAATAATATATTCAACATATAATGAAAATATTATTTTTAAACAACGTTCACCAAGCGTGTGGAGTATATCAATATGGGGTCCGTCTCGCCAACTGTTTGCCAATGTGTGTGTACAAGGAAGTTGCAGGAGAAGCCGATTATTTGAACGCGGTCAGCGAATATGGTCCCGACAAAATCATTTACAACTACCACTCTTCCACAATGCCTTGGTTAAATGCCGACAACATTGTGCGCACTGCAAAAAACGTAGGAATTCCACACGAATCGCCGGGCATATTATTTGACGAATTGTTGGATATAGACCCGCTGAAACCGAATGGAATTCCGCGCCCCCTTTTTTACGAGATTCCGACCCAAATCGCCAATGAGGAACACGAAGTGTTTATAATGTACAATCGGGGTTCCGATGTCCCCATTTTCGGGTCGTTCGGATTCGGATTTGAAAACAAAGGGTTTGATAAAATCATTCAATATGTGAATAACCAGTATGACAACGCAATTATCAAATTGATTATTCCGCTTGGGCATTATTGCAATCCAAACGAACTTGAACAAACAGTTGCAAAATGCTTTGCTTTTGACCGAAAACCCGGGATTGAATTGATGGTTTCCACCGATTTTTTTTCAAATGAAGATTTGCTTTTTTTCCTGAATTCAAACACGATGAATCTGTTTCTCTACGACCGGATGGAAGGACGCGGCATATCAAGCACCATTGATTATGCATTGTCCGTCAATGTTCCAATTGGTATATCCGACAGTTGTATGTTCCGAAATATCTACGACGATTCCATCTGTGTTTACAAAAACCCAATTTCGGATATTATGAAAATTTGTATTTCCAAAAAGTTCAGAGAAATGTATTCGCAACAAAACATTGTTGATTCCGTATTCAGAAAAGAAAACCCGACGGACCACATTTGCATCCCCGTATCTATCGGCGAACTAGTTGACAAATACAGCATTTTGGAAATTAAACAAAAATGCATATCTGATTTTAAGAAATTATTAGACGTGAAGAGAGAAATGGAAAGCATCAGTATTTGCAAAAAATACATTGACGCGTATCCGCGATTTTATAAACAACTAGTTTACATAAACAAAAAAATCTGGGATTTTACAGATGAAGTTAAAGCTTTGGACCCGAGAGAAACACCCGAATTATACGCCAAAATTTCTTGCGACATTTTTGCATTCAACCAAAAACGGTTCCGATTGAAAAAATATTTCAATGATTTGAACAATTCGTCCATCAACGAACAAAAAAGCTATGCCGAAAACGTTTGTGTTGCGAAAAACGTGGGTGGAAAATTAGACGTGCTTGGATTTCTCTGCATTGAATATGATGCAGTATATGTGGATAAATCTTACGGCGTTTGTCTTCCAAATCCAAATCTTTATTTTTTCACAGGCGAACCACCGCCATATCCAGTCGTTGACCTGGATTTGGAAATACAAGTACCCGATGTGTTCAAGTTCCCACCGATTCATTATACCGCATCCGGAATGTTGGGAGATTTCATAACTCAATTGTCTGTAATTTGCGAAAATTATTACAAAACGGGGCAAAAAGGTATTCTCACAATGACAGATACTATCTCTTTTCGCAAGGGTCTTTTGGCCACATACAATGACATTCAGTCCATTGTGAATTCGCAGCCTTACATCCAAGAATTTCGGATTGGAGAAACCAGTTCTTGCGATGTTTACTTGAGCAGTTGGAGAGAAAACAGTCTTTTGTATAAAGTCAGTTGGTATGAACTACTTTTGAACGAATATGGCACCCAAATGGGCAAACATAAATGGATTTATGTAGAGAATTGCGCAGAATGGAATTCCAAAGTGATTATTCACATCGCCCAGTACCGGTTTCCTGTAAACCTGGATTACTCGCACATTGTTCAGGAACACGGAATAGAGAACATTGTGTTTTTGGGAATGGAGGAAACCGATTATGCGTTTTTTCAACAAAAAACGGGAATTTCTATACCCGATGTTTTTAAACCATCGTCGTTTGATGAACTGTGCATTGCCATCAATTCGTGCAAATTGTTTGTAGGGGCACTTTCAATGCCACTTACAATTGCACATGCGTGCAGCGTTAATCGTATTGTGGGGTTGTGCGGTATTCCTGAATTGGATACTATGAATAAGTAGGGAAACCTACGGTTATTCCGCCCTTCTGGCTTACGCCCTACGACCCCTTCCCTAACGTAGTTATTCTTTAAATCCCAACTAAATATAAGTGTCATCAAATCATTATAGTATGGGATTTAAAGGGAACGACGAGTTCCCTTTAACAATAACTTGAAAGGTCTTTGCAATGGATATGCAAATTGAAAATCGGGATTTCTCTCGTATCAATCTTAATAAATGGTTTATTGAAACCATCTATCATTTTCCAAATTATTTCACCTTCGTCTTTGTATTTTATCACGCACGTTTCATTAACAAATCCGCGCGTATCTCCGCCCGCATTCCGCGGGTCCACGCCTCCTATAAGCTGACCAATCGCAGCCGCATCAAATATATATTTTTGGAATCCATTTGTAACGAAGGACCGAACCGGGTCCGAATCATCTCTAACAAAAATTGGCAAATTCTGGATAAGCCCCGTCCGTTTCCGGATTTCGCTGAAATTGCACATATCATTTTTTGCAAAATCATAATGTCTCAAAATTTGCCCAAATATGTCTGCATCCGGAATATAAACAATACTTGCAATGTTTCTCTCATATGTGTCAAACGGAATGTACAGTTTTTTATCAATCAATAATGATGTGTCGGCTAATTCCTTGTCGCAATCATAGTAGAGAAGGACATCATTCTCTATATGGATAACATCTTTCACCCCATACTTCAACATAAACGCATGGATAACAAAAAATCTGGCCGAAGTGTGGAACCAGAACCCACCGCGAAACCCTTTGTCCAAGGTTGATATCTGATTGAATCTGAATGGGTCATCAAGCGTCTCTACTGCCACCAGTTTTAAGAATGGAGCAAAAGGTTCAAATTCTGAAAATAGACGTTCATTTGTTAAAATGTAAATGTCGGTATGCCCTAAACGCAACAGTTGCGCAATGTTTGTCAAAATGTATTCCTGAAAATTCTCTAAACAAACTAATACTAGAGAGAACATTATTACTCTATCGTTGAAAATTAAATATAAAAGTTAAACGATAGGATTTATAAAAATGTTTAAACCAGAAGACATCATCAGTGGAGAGCGTTTCCAACAAATCGCGGATATGTATTTGGGGAATCCCGGCGATTTTTTGTACAATCCCGCGATTTTTGAGCAAATAGAGAAACATCAGATTCTGGATGATATTGATGCGCCTTTTGATAATCCGCCGACCCTTTTTCTCTACTCACATTTGCTAAAACAATTTGCAGAGAAATTGTTGTTTTTTTCAAATCCGTTTACGTTGATTACTCACAACTCGGACTTCAACTTGACCGAATCGGATTCAGTTGTCCAACAAATTCTGGAATCTTCAAACCTGGTTCGCTGGTGGGGGCAAAATCTCTGTTTTATTCATCCAAAGATGCGGATTCTGCCAATCGGTATCGCCAATGCAATGTGGGACCACGGCAAAGTGGAGAATTATATAATTGGCCAAACAAATAAGTCCGGCGATGTCTATTTCAACTTTAACATTTACACAAATAGAGAAAAAAGGGAACCGTGTTATAATGCGTTTAAAGACCAATACAAGTTTTTGCCGATGCTCCCCGTTGCCGAAAATGTGAGGAGGCTGGCCCAATACAAATGGTGTATTTGCCCGGAGGGAAACGGCGTAGACACGCACCGATTGTGGGAGGCCATGTATTTGGGCTGTATACCAATCGTGTTGAAAAGTCCCTTCATTGATGCATTGATACATTACACGGAGGGAGAATTGCCGATTTACGTGGTTGATTCTTGGTCTCAAATAAATTTACCCAATGCGGTTCACGGCCATTTTGACAGCAAATGGCTGAAATTAAGCCATTATACAGGTTTGGTAACTAATAATTCAAGATTATTATAATCCTGAGATTTTATTGCAATATTATTAAAAACTGTTATAATTCCATTGTTTATTATTTCTTGCCATCCATCGGACAATTCATCGGACAATTCATCGGATTGTAAAACATCATGGGCATCCATAAATATCTGTACAGGTTTTAAATTTTTATTAAAAAATATTTCTTCAATTTTGTTCTTATCTGCATTATACACTTTAAACAACAATTTGTTTATATATGCTATTATTTCATTGAACTTACCTTCGTAATTAATGGCAACATGAAATAAAGTAGTATAATCAGTTGCATTAAAATTATATTTACCGTGAAGTTCGTCCATACTTTTTAGAGCACCCAAGTCAAGATTAAAAATTCGCAGATATTCTGAAAATTGTTCAGCTCCTTTTGACAATACAATAAATGAATCGCGCATTTCAGATTTTTCAATTTTATTTTTAATAATGTAATGCATTCCTTTTACAATATTTGGTCTTAAAATAATAGCGGGTATTGCATTTTCAATAGCATGACGTGCAGTTTCATTTGGTATTTGTTGGACGACATATTTAATACAACCGTACAATCTTAGTGTAAATTCATTTTTTGGATACAATTTGTCTAAAAATGTGCAAAAGTTTTTAATAAGCAAAAACCAAATGTGCAACTCTCTCATATTGGGAACAGACATTTGCAAATGATATGTTATGTTTAATGCATAACATTGTATATAAAAAAATATTCCAAATATTAAAATTGATAAAAAAAGTTTTATAATTTCACTTATTTTAAATCCACCATTCATTTTCACATTTTTTCGTGAAAAATTTCTTTTACCTTTTTTAATCCTTTTCCGATTTTTTGTTTTTTTCCAATTTTTTGTTTGACCCATATATTATTTGATTATATATTTATTAGTTTTCTTCAATCAAATCACATCCGCACAATAATTCAAAACTGCTGTCATAGGACGAAGTCCAATCGTTGTCTAAGAAATCAATGTCTAAGTCTTTTGTCATCTCTTCTCTATCTTCTTCCGTGAATTTTTTTTCATCCACTATTTCCCAATCTACGTCGCACCCCTCCATTTCATCTGGAATGAACGAATAGTTGTCTAACGGGATTGTGTCCATTTTGAGAATTTCGGCTTTCTCTGCATCGGTCAATTCAATTTCTATTTTGAAACAGCGATACGTTGTAAAAACTTTCAGTGTAACCGACTTGCCATTTTCCAAAGTTCGGTGCCAAGTCTGGGTTTCCATCAACGATTTGTTGTAGTGCGGTATCAATGTGTATTTTGTCATTATTTATAATTATTGCGTTATAATTATAAAATGTTTTGTTATAGTTTTTTCAGTTTTACACCTTTTTTTTAAGTTTTCGGGTTCTTTTCTTACCGCGTTTTTTACTGAGTTTATTTGTGCGTTTTTTACCAAAGCCCAATTCTTTGGCAACTTGTCGCCCCAAACTTCGTATATTCCGTTTATTAGTTTCTCCAGTAAAAATACTACAACTATAATCAAACAAAAACAAATAATCTTCGTGTGATAGTCCATACTCAATTGTTAATTTATATTCAATATTTTGTAAACTATATTGAATTCCAATATCTTCACCATCTTCATTTATTATAGTGTTGTCTGTCATATCAGGAAATAATTCTTCTATACGAGTACCGGGTTCAATACCACAATTGTTGTTGAAAATGAATATTCCCCAAGAATCCATGTTTGCCTCATCTGTTGATGGATCATTTGTTGAAAAAGTTTTATTTGGAAAAGTATGACCAATACCAACTTTGTTGTTGCAAATAAAGCTGTTACGACAAATATATTTTTCCTCTATTTTTTTAGTTTTTCTATAATGTTCTAGGTCATCGCGTGGGTTTGATGTTAGCGTGGCCAATCCATTTTTTGAATAGGTTAAGAAGTTGTTTGCTATTATTTGCTCTTGGTCTTTTGCATTTTGATTTGTATCCGTTATCAAATTCATATGACCATTTGTTTTAAAATAATTTTTCAGTTTGGTGTTATCACTACCGTCTGCGTTTCCAAGCACTACATTTCCAGGAGAGGAATTCGTAAATGTCATTAGTTTTGGAGTTGAATTAAATGTTTTAAGACTTTTTGCTGCGTGTGGGTCTACTTTACATGATTGGGTTGCCTTATCGCCATACCCACCATGAATAAAAAATCCAATTAATATATATTTTGGTTGCATTGGTGGAGTGACAGGCGAAGGCGAAGGCGAAGGCGAACGTGAAATTGGTCTTTCTAAATATTCCAATTTTTCATCGTGTGTTTTTTTAGGACTCTTAACGTTTCTAGAACTCATAACGTTTTGATATATATTTGCAATATATTATTCTCTATTGAAGTGGTGATGCGAAATGTAATTGAGTTCCATGGTAAAATCCAGTTTTCGCACATTTTCCCAACATAATTCTCTCACCTCTATTTCATCTGGATGAAATTTGCAAACGTAGTTGAAATACAATTCGTATTCGGACGCGCCTGAACCAAATCCGTGGCGCAGCCACGGTTCCACCTTTTCTAAAAAGGCAACCCAGAAAGGTTTGCCTTCTTTTTTCTCTACCAAGTCAAACAATTCTTTTATGAATCTGGTTTCAAAGACCATGTGGTGACAAATTCCCGACAGTTCATAAACCCGTGTGAAATCCGGATGAAGTCTCTGCATATGGTCAAAATAATGGCAGTGGTATTCTCTTCCGAAATTGTACTGGCACTGATTTTCCGAATTGATGAATGTGGTTGGAGTTAGGAAAAAGGTGTCTGCGTCAATGACCAAATACCGGTCCAATATTCCAGGTATTATGATTCCTGCGTACAATTTGATGAGCTGTTGCAGATACCACGCGTTTCGTTTATCTTTGCCGTGATATACCGCGATTTGGTCAACAAATGGGAAAATGGATTCGTCAATGACGATGGAATCTACACTAAAAAAATTGGAAATCGGAGTGACAATATAAATATTCCGCAACCCGATGACATTGGTTTTTGTACATGAAATTTGCTTCTCTATGTTTTCCAAATCGTTTGGACCTAGGGGAATTACTACGTCAAACATATGTAAAAATATAAAAAGAACCTTTATATTTTTAATTTATTCCTTTTGTTTACTTTTATTTCTTACCTTTCTTTTTCTTCTTGTCACTTTTGAATAGGGCAACCAGTTCGTCTTCATTTAAGACGTTAGTCGACTGTACTGCGTTTAAGACGTTAGTCGACTGCAAGACGTTAGTCGACTGCAAGGCGTTAGCCGACTGCAAGGCGTTAGCCGACTGTACTGCGTTAGCCGACTGCTGAGGTACTGCGTTTAAGGCGCTAGCCGACGGTGGCCTAAGCCCCGACTTCTCCTGCTTCTCATCACCAATTTTTACCACAATGTTTTTATTGGTTGTCTGAGGCGTACTTGGTGAGGTTTGAGCAGAAGCCAACGCTTCTCGCATCTTTCTCTCTTCCATCTTCTTCCTCAAACGGTCTTTCATCGCAGATTGCTTACCCATTTGCATCATCTGGTTCATGGATGCGCCTCCTCCTGCCATACCACCAGCCATATTCTTGAACATCTTGGCAAACGGACCGCTCGTGAAATTCTTCATAAAATCCTCGCCTCCGCCCATTTCCTTAAATTTCTCTACGAGCGACGCAACCTCTTTCATCAATTCATCTTGTGAAATATCGCCACTCTGCATTTTATTCTGAAGTTTGTCGGTTATTTTCTTCATAATTCCCATTATTTTCTTGGGGTCTTTCATCAACTGGGCCATAATGTCCTTCATTGATTTGTCTTTGGTATCATCGGTTTCGTCAAAGACGTCCTTCAAATCACCTGTAAATTCTTCCGTCAACTCTTTTGCCAACTTTCCCAACTTGCCCTCCATCAATACTTTCATGTGTTCCTGGATAATCTCGGGTTTGGGCAATTTGAACCCCTTGGGCAACTTGAAACCAGAACTTTCATCGGATTGTCCTTCGTTATTCGGTCCTTCGTTATTCGGTCCTTCGTTATTCGGTCCTTCGTTATTCGGTTCTTCGTTTGAATCAATACCCTTGAAAAAATCTCCGAGTCCTTCCATGGTTTCTTTCATTTTTTCCTGCAAATCATTTTCGTCCATTGACTCAAACATATTCAAAGTTTCGCCAAAATTGGCGGTGTCTTTCATATCACCCAACACTGTGAATAATAAAAGTTGCAAATATTTCCACATGGATGTCTTGGTTCCCTCGCTTACGCCGGCACAATTAAATAGGATTTTAAAATCCACATCGGGCAAAAACATCACATTTGCGTCCGATTCCGGGCTGAAAATCTCCATATTAGAATTCATAATATCAAAAAATCTTTCGGGAAATACGGCCATAAAATGCTGGTTTAACTTCTCGTATTCGGCATCGTCGGCAGTTAACCACTTTTCCCACAAAAATGCATACTCGGGGAAAACCTTGGTCAAATCATTGGTGAAATCAATGATGATAGAACGAAGATTTTGACTACTCATTTGATATATTTAGTATTTGTATTGTTTTTATATCGTATCGGCCTTAAAATTTAAAATCTTTAGATATTTTATAAAGCGATAAAATGGCAAGTATAACTAATTCCCAAATGAATGAGTACCGATTATCTTCTAACGAAGATAATGAATTATTAAAACAACAACAAGAATCTGAAAAAAAAAACAAAGAATTAATAGAAAATTATAACAATGGAAACACAGAATATTTTTCAAATATAAAAAGTTTTAACACATTAGATACACTATACAATTTATATTTAAATAGCAATGAGCCATTAACCGAATCTCAAAAAAATGTGTTTAAAACACTACTCAATAATGGTACAGAGACTGTTGTGCAAACTAATTATTATATTTATTCGGGTAATAGTAATAACCACGCCAAATGGATTATTCCCATATATGATTTTGAAAATTTTGCTCTTGAAATTGGATTAGAAGACGAAATCAAAAATGCACATATTTTGCATCGCAACCAGTTTATGACTTTAAATGAAAAATTTTTTAAAAACTATAACAAAATTAAAAAAAGCGTAAGTAATGTAAAAAATAAGTTTTTTACACGGTCAGGAGGGAAAAAATCTAAAAAATCTAAAAAATCTAAAAAACGTCGTTGCACCAAAAGACGTTAATTGCGCAAATAAAATGTTTTGTTCAAATAAAGCATTTTATTTCTTGTTCCGTTTGGACATTTTGTTCCTTTTGGACCTTTTGTTACGTTTGGTTTTCCCACGACCACTTTCAGATACCCTCAAAAAAATATAGTTGCATATTTTATTTGTATTTTCCCTTATTTTTTGATGTGTCTGGTTGTCAACACAACTTGTTCGCAACAAATCTGTTGGCATTCCAATAATATAGTGGTATAACATGTACAATGGATGTTTAATTCTAAGACAAATAAGTTTGTTGTAAACAAAAAATGTTATCATATTACGAATTTTTTCAGGGGTTAAATGTTTTACCATAATATCATTTGTAAATTTTATGTTACGCCATTTACCTAGATGCGCAATAATAAGGGTTAGCATAAAAATTTGTGCATTTTCCACTAATCCTGGCGTTGTCAAATTAATTTTTGTAAAAAATTGAGGGTCAAAGTCAAGTGCAATAATATCCGCTAACGAACCATCTGGGGCAATTTTTGTGCATGTATTCTCCGGTTTTAAATCAGTATTCATATAACCAGCATTGGCAATTTTGTGAGTTAATTCAACAATTTTGTTTAAAATGTGATTGTTTTTTTTTGTATCGTGAAGAACCATTATTTCGGTGCCTTCATATTTTCCATGTTTATTAATTTGAACAATATCTGATTTGTCAGAATAAATACGAATGTAGTTAACCAGGGGTTGTCCACATTTTTCTTCTAATATATAATAGATTTTTGAGGTCTCGTCAATATAATGACCATATATTTGGGGTGCAAGCTGTTTTTGAAAAAGTTCTTTTTGCAATTCAATTTCTTGTTCAATACTGCGTATTTCGGTGTCAATTTTTGATTCAAAAAATTGTTTGTTTTCGTTATGCCGTTTTTCTTTTGCACTTTGTTTAATATACTCATTAAATAATGTCATAAATATTTTATCCTTGCGATTTTCTTTTTGTATTAATTTAATAATATCAAAAGTTGCAATACATAAATTGTTTTCATTGGTACCCTCTGGTAACACAAACAATGAATTATCTTCATTGGTTATTTTGCAAGAATATACGGTTTTGAAACTTCCTTTACCAATATTACGTTCAATTCCTATAAAAATTTGGTCTTGTGTTTCCGATGTTTCCGGTGTTTCCGATGTTTCCGATGTTTCCGATGTTTCCGATGTTTCCGGTGTTTCCGGTGTTTTCAATGTTTCCGATGTTTTCAATGTTTCCGGTGTTTCTTTGTTTTCTGAAAAAACACTCATATAATATAAACAAAGATTTTACACATAGGTCGTCAATCTCACAAACCCAAAATAGGTTAAACCAAACAAAACACTCTTGAACATAAGCCCATACAAATTCAAATTGCCGTCTTCGTTATAAATTTTCATAAAACTCAGATACTTAAACATCAACGTATTGATGAACGGAATCTGAAAAAGAAAAAACAAAACACCAATCAAAATGGGTGTTTGGAACTCATCATAGAGAGAACCGACCAAATCCTTGCGGTGTTTCTCCTTCTGGTGTTCGTCCGTCATTTTCACCATTCGGTCTTCATATTCACGCAAATAGTCGGTTGTCAACTTCGCCGAAGGAATGTGGTTTGGTCGTATTTGTTCGTCGTTTTGATACATCTCTGTATCTTGTGTGAAACCTCGGTTCATCATTGGGGGAGGGGCGCGTTGCATTGAATCGCCACTAAATCCACCAGAACCTCCTCCAAAATGGTCTTGCGACATCATCTGATTTTGGTTAAGGGTCATGCTTTGGCCCATGCTTTGGCCCATCATCGGCAACTTCGTATCTGTCGGCTCAGGAATCCCATAGGGGTTTTGATGAATATTTAATGGTTGATATTGTTGTCCAGCACCCGTACCACGAGAACCTGCGTCTCTACTTGATGATTCGGCCGAGTATCCAGAACCCGAATATCCCATTCCATTATTATTTGGCAAATCTGAAATCCGAGTTACATCCATTTTATAAATTATACAATAGAGAACATTGTATAATTTTGACCGATTTGCTCCTAAACAAATTTATTGTGAAATATCGTCCGGGTTGCTGATTTCAATGATTTTTTTGGTTTTATTGCAAGATACCGGATTCAAAACATATTTGTGGCAATATTCGCCGAATTTGTATATTTTTCCATCAATCTCGCTGATAACCGGTCCGTTGAAAACCAGACAGTTCTTGCCTTCGCACACTTGTCTAAACATTGTGGCAAGACCGAGTCCCAACATAACTGATATTAGTAACTGCCCAAAATCCGTATATAATAACCGTTTTAAATTCATTTGGCTTATATATTATTCGTTAGATTTCTTGGAATCCAATACTTTTAATTCTGCAAAATTGAACAAAAAAAATCAAAACAAGTTAAAAATATAAAACACTATAATATAATCTGTAACAATGTCAGCTGTAAAAAAATACGAAGAGTTTATGAAAGCACATTCAGTGCCAAAAGATGCACCAAAAGAATCAATAAAAACAAACACGCGCATTCCCAGTAAGCCCGGCGACAAAGAGCAAGTTTACGGCGGAAAATACAACATTCCTGACGAGAAATACGAGGAATTCTTAAATTTATACTACAAATATTGCATTGAGGGTGGAAAAGACGAGTTCTTGACCGAGATACAGCGCGAAGATTCGGCGCCAATCTTGGTTGACCTTGACTTGAAGTACGATTCCTCAGTAACTTCGCGAATTCACACCAAAGACCATATTGATGATTTGGTTTCCCTTTATTTAGTCATTCTAAAAGACATATACCGATTTGATGAAACTCCCTTCTACATATTTGTAATGGAAAAAGACACGGTGAATCAAGTAGAAGATGGTGATAATTCTTTGACTAAGGATGGTATCCATTTGTTGATTGGAATTAAGGCGAGTCGTGCAGCTCAGATGCATTTGCGGACCAAGGTTCTGGAGAAAATCGGCGCGATGTGGAAGGGTTTGCCAATTACAAACAAGTGGGACCAGGTGTTTGACAGCTCAATCAGCAGTGGAAACACGGGATGGCAACTTTTTGGAAGTAGAAAACCTGACCACAAACCTTACAAGTTAACCCACATTTACGAGAACAAGTTTGACCCTGCGGACAACGAGCCGATGACGGATTACATTCCTTTGAAAAGTTTTAAGATTGCGCAGAAAATCCAGTATTTGTCGGCAAGATACACTGGATTTCCCGAGTTTCCTTTAAATCCGAATGTGTCATTTGACAACTCAATTGTTGGCGTACAAAAGAAACGCGTATACACGGGTCCGAACAACCATTTTGTAACAAATTCGGGAGTTTTGGAAGCGATTCTCTACGTCAAGTCGCATCAAGAACTGGATATGGTGGTTCAAGAGACGTTGAACCAGATGACTGCGCGTGATTATGAGTTGGTGGAGACCCATAAATACACGATGACATTGCCTGAACAGTATTACGGCGCCGGCAGTTATGAGAAATGGTTGCGCGTCGGAATGGCGCTGTCGGAGACCTGCAACCTGCTATTCATTACTTGGGTAGCGTTCAGCGCCCAGTCGGCCAATTTTAAATTCTCCGATATTTCGGATATGTATGAAAAGTGGCAGAAGTTTGACTGCAAAAAAGGCGCAGCCGTATTAACGCGGCGCTCTATTATGCACTGGTCCAAGCAGGACGCACCTGCAAAATTTCGCACAGTGCGCAATGAAAGTGTAGATTATTACATTGACAAGACGATTGCACCAATGATGATGGATTTCAACGAGGGTGGTAAAGGCAATGGAAAACCATGTGGCGATTTTGACATTGCCAATGTTTTGAAACAATTGTACAAGGACGAGTATGTGTGTGTAAGCATCAAGCACAATATCTGGTACAAATTCCATAACCACCGCTGGGTAGAAATTGATTCGGGAACCACTTTGAGAAAAGCGATTTCCACGGACCTCAACGATATTTATGCGAGCAAATTGAAGGGTATTGAAACCTCCATTGAGGCACTGGAAAGTCAAGACGAAACCAACGATTTGATAAAGACGTTGAAAAAGAAGATGGGGAAAATCCTGGATATCCGATTGCGTTTGGTAACCACGAACGACAAGAAAAATATCATGACGGAGGCGAAGGAGTTGTTCCACGACCCACTGTTTATGGACAAACTGGATATTAATCCTTACCTTCTGTGTTTTGAAAACGGCGTGGTGGATTTCAAGGAGAAGGTTTTCAGAAAGGGATATCCGGAAGATTATGTGAGCAAATCAACTTGCATTGATTATATTGCAAACAATGATGCCAAGACCATCGCCGAAATCAACGACTTTATGTCAAAACTGTTTCCTAGACCCCAGTTGCGCGATTATATGTGGGACCATTTGGCGTCTATGTTGCTCGGCACCCCCGACAAACAGACGTTCCATATGTATATTGGCGAAGGTCGTAACGGCAAATCGGTGTTGACGACGCTGATTGATGAGATTATGGGTGAGTACAAGGGTGTGGTACCCCTGTCTGCAATTACGCAAGATAGAGCAAAGGTCGGTGGTACATCCGCGGAGTTGGCGGAACTCAAGGGTGTCCGATACGCGGTGATTATGGAGCCTTCTAAGAAAGACGCAATTCTAGAAGGTCCATTGAAACAGTTAACCAGTGGTTTGGACCCGATTCAGTGTCGTGCTCCATATTCAACCAAGACGATGATTTATTATCCGCAGTTCAAGCTGATTTTGTGCAGTAACGTTCGTATGGAAGTGAAATCACAGGATTTCGGTACTTGGAGACGTATTCGCGAGGTGCCATTTGAATCGCTGTTTACGGAAAACCCGGTGCACGATGACCCGGACAAGCCGTTCCAGTTCTTGGTAGATGGAACAATTGTTGACAAGTTTGCGTACTGGAAATACACGTTTATGTATATGTTGGTGCAACGGGCGTTTAAGACCGATGGAAAAGTGGGCGAGTGCGACATTGTCAACCAGGCCAGCAAAGCATACCAGGAAAGCCAGGATTTCATCGCCGAGTTTATCCGCGAGAAGATTGTGGTGGACCCGAATGGCAAGATTAAGAAGACGGAGCTCAATAGTGAATTCACTGTTTGGTACCAAAGCACTTATGGAAAAGGCGCACCTTCGCCGAAAGAAGTGCATGCTTATATGGACAAGAAGTTTGGCAAGTTTGAGAAGAAGGAGAAAGGGGCGTGGACAGGTGCAAAAATCAAGTATGAGCGCGACGATTCGTTCAAACAAACGGCTACGGGAGATGACGAGTTTGATGATGGAATTGGTGCGGATGATTTATAAAGTGGGGCGTAAACTTATTAACCTACGGTTCCGCTTCGCTTACCCCCTCCCTTAAAATAGGATTATTAAGGTTTTCTTAATTTTTTTTAAGTATGGGGTCATATAGCCGTCCGGCGCTTACATCCAACGGATGCTTAGGCCTTTGGGGAACGACGAGTTCTCCTAGCTTTTCTTAATATTTTTATCTATAAGGGAAGGTTCAAAAGGAAACCGTAGGTTTCCTTTAAAATTGAAATAAAGAAACAAATCTATGATATGCATAAACAAAATGGATATCATAAAACCAATTTTAAAATGGGTGGGTGGAAAAACCCAAATACTGGACAAACTATTTTCCAATTTTCCGACTGAAATAAACAATTATCACGAAATCTTCTTGGGCGGAGGCAGTGTTTTACTGGCTTTATTAACCAACGTGAAATCTGGAAAAATCAAAGTGAATGGAACCATCAATGCATACGATATAAACGACCCCCTCATCCATGTTTACAAAAATATTCAGTCTGGGTATGCAGAATTATATGCTAGTCTCCAAACCATCATTGGAGAATTAAACGCTTGTCCTGATGTAGATGGACTCAATCGCAAACCCCAAACTATAGAAGAAGCCACCATGTCAAAAGAGAACTATTATTATTGGTGCAGAACCAGATACAACAAGTTGTCGGCCGAAGAAAAACGAACAATCATTGGGTCCGCGCTTTTCATCTTCTTGAACAAAACTTGTTTCCGAGGCGTGTTTCGCGTAGGCCCAAATGGGTTCAACGTTCCGTATGGACACTATAAAAATCCGGAAATTGTCAACAAGGAACATTTGGAAGAAGTGCATAAGCTCATTCAAAATGTGCGATTTGAATGTATGGATTTTGCATCATCAATCGGTAAAGTGGTGGCCGGCGATTATGTGTATTTGGACCCACCATATGCACCGGAAACCGCAACATCATTTGTTGGATACACAGAAAATGGATTTGGAATAGAGAAGCATAATCAGTTGTTTGCACTGGTTCGTGGATTAACGGAAAAAAAAGCGCGATTTATGATGAGCAATGCGGATGTTGCATTGGTTCGCGACAATTTTCCAGAGGGGGTATTTACAACTGAGACAGTATTATGCAAACGCTCAATTAATTCTAAGAAACCAGACGCCAAAACAAACGAGGTGTTAATCAAGAATTGAAAATTTTCATCGGTTAATCCATAAATCCAATGTTTCAAAATAATTGGCATCATTGCCGAATAAAATGGGGATGTTGTTCTCTGCGAGAATTTTTTGTAAATTATTGTATTTGTTTGTTCCGGATGTTATTTTTTTTTGCAAGAATTCACTGACGCATAAACCATAGTGAATCTCAAATTTGGGTCCAAACATCAGTTCATATTCGCGTTTTAAACACGGACCGGCCAACAACTTTGTCTCCACTGAACCGTCTACGTTTTGCATTTTTTTTTCAAGTATTTTTATTACCTTTTTACCAGAAGCATATTCAATGATATATGCTTCGTCGGGGCATCTGTAAATGTCGCTGATTCCGAATTTGTCTTTTGCATAATTAGCGAGATTGCGTTGACTGAAAATGACAACCGTTTTGTCTTCAAACGTCTTTGTCACACCAAAATTATGGGTAACAAATCCGCAGTCAAGCATTCTTTTTAAGTTGTTGGTTTTTTCTTCAAACGGTTTTCCTGTTTTATTTGTGTTGGCACCGCCTGCGCCGGTTCCTTTGTTTATTATTTTTTGTTTTGCTTTTTCTGCTTTTGCTTGTGCTTTGGCTTCTGCTTTTGCCAACTTGGCTTCTTGTGCCTTTATCCGCTTGGCTTCTTGTGACTTTGCCTGCTTTGCCTTCTTTGTATCTTCTTTTTGTTGCTCCATTTTATGAATAAGTATTATATATTTTATGCTTATTCATAAAATACAAAAAAATACTTCAGTTTTACAAATTACATTTTCTCTAACTATATGATATACAATGAGTCTTTTGAAATTTATTAATATTCCGGTTTTCTTAATTAGTTTAGCGGTTGGCTTGTTCTTCGTTTATATTTACAGCTCAGATAAGCGGAAGATTTACGTTTATCCCACGCCAGATAATGTGGACACCATCCAATACAAAGACCAAACAGGAACGTGCTTTGAATTCAAAGATACCAAAGTGACTTGTCCAAAGAATGAAAGCGAGATTTCAAAAATCCCAGCCCAATAAAGGGAACCCATGGTTATTCCGCCCTTCGGGCTTAC
>JACCDO011144120.1_pt1 | contig 22992 bp, 16 predicted proteins | sample 7446101 | NCBI WGS metagenome assembly JACCDO01 (sample SAMN15323440, study PRJNA562643) | freshwater metagenome | isolation source: river surface water | place: USA:Blue River Watershed | collected 2017-08-16
GACTTCTGGGCCGACGTGATCGGCGACGTTGGCTTCGAGACCGCGGGCGCAGAGGACACGCTCGCTGCGCAGGACCTGTTGCTGCAACGGCTCGAGGCCGAGCGCGAGTCCGTGAGCGGCGTCAACCTCGACGAAGAGATGCTCGACATGGTGCGCTTCCAGCAGTCGTTCGACGCTGCCGCGCGCTTCTTGTCGACGGTGCAAGAACTCACGGACACGCTGATCAACCTGGGGAGGTGATCGAGATGCGCATCACACAAGGCCACCTGTTTGCGCGAGCGCTCGGCGACATCCAGCGCAGCTTGACGAAGTTCACCGGACTGCAACAGCAAGTCGCGAGCGGCAAGCGCATCGAACTGGCGTCGGACGATCCCGTCGCCGCGTTGCGCATTCTGCCGATGCAGAACGACCTCAGGAACCTCGAGCAGATGTCGGAGAACGTCGCGCTCGCGCGCGAGTCGCTCGACACCGGCGCCGCGGCGCTCGAGGACGGCTCGTCGGTGATGCAGCGCGTGCGCGAACTGACGATGCAGGCGAGCAACGGCACGTTTGCGCAAGGCGATCGCGCGAGCATCGGCGCCGAGATGGACCAGTTGCTGCAGCAACTCGTCGGCATCGGCAACGCGCGTCGCGGCGAGCGCTTCTTGTTTGGCGGCACCGAGAGCGGCACGCCGCCGTTTGAGATCGTCGATGACGCATCGGGCACGCGCGTCGTGTATCGCGGCAACCGCGAACGCCTCGACGTCGCCGTTGCGCCCGGCGTCACCACCGGCCTCAACCTCGCCGGCGACTCGATCTTCCAAGCGCGCAATCGCAGCGGCGTCACGATGACTGGCGACACCGGCGCGCGCGCAACGGGCACCGGCGACACGGCGGTTGGGTTCCAAACGCTGTCGGTCACGTTCGCTGGCCTGCACACCGATGCGCCCGCGGGCATCGAAACGGGCGGCGGCGACACCAACCTCGTCGGCGAAGTCAGCTACGCCTACACCGCGTCGCCGCCATCGCTCAGCATCGGCGGCGGTCCCGCAGTCGCGATCCCAGCGACCAATCAGGACTTCGTCACTTCCGACGGCCGCACGCTGAGCCTCACGGTCACTGCGGCGCCGACGCCCGCGACCGGGACCTTCACCGCAAAGGCGGCGCTCAGCGTCGACGGCGGCCAGACATCGATCGAGGTCTCGGACTTCTCCGCGACTGCGGTCGGCGTTCGCGATGGCAACAGCGGCAGCACGGTGCACATCGACGTCACTGGCCTTGCGCGCATTGGCACCAATGAGATCAAGCACGAGGGCACGTTTGACGCGTTCACGCTGCTGGTCTCGCTGCGCGACATCCTGCAGAACGAGAACTCCGTCAGCGACTCGACCGTGCGCGATCGCGCGTCTGCGCTGCTGTCGGAGATCGACTCGGCGCACGACGCCGTGCTCGACGGACTGTCTGAGCTCGGCTTCCGCTCGTCGAGCATGCAAGCGCTCGACAACCGCGTCGCGGGCTTGCGCACGTCGCGCGAGAAGTCGCTGTCAGACCTCCAAGACACCGACATGGCGCAGGCGATCCTCGACCTGCAGCGCCAGGACATCTCGTACCAAGCTGCGTTGCAGATTGGCTCGCGCGTGATCCAGACGAGCTTGCAGAACTTCTTGTGAGAGACGCATCGTGACTTCCCCCGCCGATCCCCTCCACGTCACGCCAAACATCGCGCCCGCGTCGCAGACTGCGCAACCAGCGCGGTCCGCGAACGGCAGCGAGTCTTCGCCTGCGTTTCGCCGCTTGCTCGAGTCGCTCGAACAACTCGCGCAGCATCATGCCAAGGCCGAGCCCGTCGAAGACGCAGAGTCGCTGAAGCGCGCCATCGAAGACGCGGACTCCGGCTTTGCGCAAGCAATGGACCTGCGCCGCGCGCTCGAGGACGCATTCAAGACGAGGCTGCCGTGACGCTGATTGCCGAGCCGGAGCTGCGCTTCTGCGACCGCGGCGGCATTGCGCCGTTCTTGGAGCAGATCGACGAATGGCTGTTGCCCGGCGCGTTCTATGGCGCGCAGCACACGTGGCCGCAGCTCTATCGCAGCGACGGCGACGGCAGGTTTTGCGCGCTGTTTGACGCAGAACGTCTCGTGAGCCAATGCGCGTTTCGCATTGCCACGGCGCGCACCGACCAAGGGCTGCGCCGCGTCGCGTTATTGGGTTCGGTCGTCACCGATCCCGACGTCCGCGGCCACGGGTATGCGCAACGCGTCGTCCGCGCGAGCCTCGATGCGTGCAAGGCAAGCGGCGCCGACATGGCGCTGTTGTGGGCCGAAGAACAAGGTCTCTATGCGCGCTGCGGCTTTGTCGCCGGCGTCGATGAGACCTGCTGCGTCGTCGAGTCCGGCTTTGCGGCCGAAGGCGACGTCGTGCGCGAAGCCACGATCCGCGACCACGCGCGACTCCATGCGTTGCACGCACAGAAGCCGCTCGGCATCCAACGCACACCACGCGCGATGTCCGCACTGCTCACTACGCCCGGCTTGTCGACGTTCGTGCTCGAGCGCAGCGGCGAAGTCGTGGCCTACGCGTGCACCGGCAAGGGCGCCGACCTCCACGGCTGGTGGCACGAGTTTGGCGGCAGTGATCGCGATATCGCAGCCATGCTGCCGCGCGCGCTGGATCTAGCCGGGCAACCGCAGGCGATCGCAATCGTGCCGCCGTATCGGGATGGGCTCGTGAGGGAGTTGGGCGTGTCGTGCGTTGAGGTCGCCACGGTCGCCGGGCCCATGGTGGCGAAGCTGACGGATGAGGTTGGGGCGGCGGTGTTTGTGGATGGGTTGGATTCGGTGTGAGGCAGGAGGTGCCCCCCGCTCCTTAGCCCGCGCAGGTCAAATCGCCGCCACACGCGCCGCCACGCGAGCGGCCTGACGCCGACAGCGCGCAGCCGCGCCTCCGCATGCGGCCCACCGGGTGGTCGGCCCCAAAAACCACCCCTCCGCCACCCCGCCCACTCGCTAGACTTCTCGCCCCAAAACCCGGCCACCCCGGCCGGTGCTCACCCCCGCACCCACCCCACGCACCCAGCATGGACATCGTAGTCTGCGTCAAGCGCGTCCCGGCCACGGACACGGCGATCAAGATCGCTGCCGACGGCAAGTCCTTTGACCCCACCGGCGTGAAGTTCGAGCTCAACGCCTACGACGAGTTTGCCATCGAGCAGGCGCTGAAGATCAAGGAGCAGCTCAACGCTGGCTCGGTGACGGTCGTGACGCTCGGCCCGAAGGCGGCGGAGAAGGACCTTCGCGATGCGCTCGCGCGCGGCGCCGACAAGGCGGTGCTGCTGTCGACGGAGCAGTGGGTCGTCGATAGCTGGGCGTGCGCGCAGGCGCTCGCAGCGTGGATCAAGACGGTCAAGTGCGACCTCGTGCTCTGCGGCAAGCAGGCGGTGGACGCGGACAACAACCAACTGCCGTCGCGCCTCGCGGCGATGCTGGGTTTTGGCTGCGTGACCGAAGTCGCCAAGCTGACGCTGGAGAACGGCACATTCACGGCGGAGCGCGACATCGAAGGCGCGCGCGAAGTGCTGACGTGCAAGGCGCCGGCAGTGCTGAGCTGCAACAAGGGCCTCAACGAGCCGCGCCGCGCCAACCTGAAGGGCATCATGGCCGCGAAGACCAAGCCCTACACGGAGACGCCCGCACAACTGCCGGAAGCCGCGATGACGGTCACGTCGCTCGCGCTGCCGCCCGCGCGCGCCGCAGGCAAGATCCTCGGCACCGTTGGCGACTTGGTCGCAGCGCTGCGCAACGAAGCCAAGGTCCTCTGATCCCGAGCGGAGCACACAACATGAGCAACATCGTCGTCATCGCCGAAGTCCGCGCGGGCAAGCTCAAGCGCCCGTCGCTCGAAGCCGTCACCGCTGGCCTGCAACTCGCAGGCAGCACGGGCGGCAAGGTCATCGCCATTGCGCTCGGCAGCGGGCTCGATGCAGCGGGCCAAGAACTCGCAAACAGCGGCGCGCACCAAGTCGTGCTCGTCGATTCGCCGAGCCTCGCCAACTTCTCGGGCGGCGCTTACTCGCTCATCGTTACGGAGCCCTGCAAGCAACTCGGCGCAGCGGCCGTGCTGATGGCGCACACCGCGATGGGCAAGGACCCGCTGCCGCGCGTCGCCGCGCACCTCGACACAGGCCTCGTCACGGACGTGGTCGCGGTCGCATGCAACGGCGGCACGTTCACGGCGCAGAAGCCGGTGTTCGCGGGCAAGGCGCTGCTCAACGTGCAGGCCAACAAGAAGCCGTTCCTCGCGACGCTTCGGCCCAACAACTTCCAGCCCCCGACGGGCTCGGGCGCTGCGGTCGAGAAGGCGTCCGCCGACGCGGGCAACCTGCTCTCGGTCGTCAAAGAACTGATCGCCGCCGCATCGGACAAGGTGCCGCTGCAAGAGGCGAAGGTGATCGTCGCCGGCGGCCGCGGCCTCAAGGAGCCGCAGCACTTCAAGATGATCGAGGACCTCGCCGCGGCGTTTGGGCCCGGCGTCGCCGCGGTCGGCGCGTCGCGCGCGGTGGTCGATGCGGGCTGGCGTCCGCACGGTGAGCAAGTCGGCCAGACCGGCAAGGTCGTGAGCCCGACGCTCTACTTCGCGATCGGCATCAGCGGCGCGATCCAGCACCTCGCGGGCATGCGCACGTCGCGCACGATCGTCGCGATCAACAAGGACGCCGATGCGCCGATCTTCAAGGTCGCGGACTACGGCATCGTTGGCGACGCGTTTGAGATCGTGCCGGCATTGACCAAGGCGATCGCCGAAGTCACGGCTTCCAAGTGAACGGCAACGACGCCGACTCAGGGCAATCAGAATGACACTCAAGGCAGGCATCGTCGGGTTGCCCAACGTCGGCAAGTCCACGCTCTTCAACGCCGTCACGCGCACGCAAAAGGCGCAAGCGGCCAACTACCCGTTCTGCACGATCGACCCCAACGTCGGCGTCGTCACGGTGCCGGATGACCGGCTCTACGTGCTGCAGAAGATCGCGAAGACCAACGTCGTGATCCCGGCGACGATCGAGTTCGTCGACATCGCCGGCCTCGTCAAGGGCGCGTCGACGGGCGAAGGGCTTGGCAACAAGTTCTTGAGCCACATCCGCGAAGTCGACGCGATCGTGCAGGTCGTGCGCTGCTTCGAGGACGCAGACATCCACCACGTGTCGGGCACGGTCGATCCGGTGCGCGACATCGAGATCATCACGACGGAGCTCGTGCTCGCGGACCTGGAGTCGGTGCAGAAGCGACTCGACAAGCAGGAGAAGCAAGCGAAGCGCGGCGACAAGGAAGCGATCGCCGAAGTCGCGGTGATGAACAAGCTGATGCCGATCCTCGACGCGGGCAAGCCAGCGCTGCTGTGCGAGTTCAACGCCGAGGAGAAGGTCATCGCGAAGGGACTGCAGCTCCTGACCGACAAGGCGACGATCTTCGCCTGCAACGTCAAGGACAACGAGCTCGCGACCGCGGACAAGAACCCCTACGTGCAGAAGGTGCGCGACTACGCGAAGAACCACCTCAACTGCGAAGCGGTGATCATCTCCGCGCAGATCGAGAGCGACCTCGTCGACCTCTCGCCCGAAGACGCGAAGGCCTTCTTGCTCGACCTCGGCGTGCAGGAGAGTGGCGTGGGCTCGCTGATCAAGGCGACGTATCACCTGCTCGGCCTGCGGACCTACTTCACGGCCGGTGAGAAGGAAGTGCGCGCGTGGACGATTCACGCCGGCGACACGGCGCCGAAGGCGGCGGGCGTGATCCACACCGACTTCGAACGCGGCTTCATCAAGGCCGAGACCGTGAGCTACGCGGACTTGGTCAAGTGCGGCAGCGTCGCCGTCGCGCGCGAGAAGGGCCTGTATCGAATCGAAGGCAAGGAATACGTCGTCGAGGACGGCGACGTGCTGCACTTTAGGTTCAACGTGTGATTCGCGGGCTCTCCGCGAAGGAGAGCCGCATCACGAGACGAGCGCGTTACTGCACGGTCGCATCACTGCACGATCGTCTCGACGAGCGCCGTCAGTCGAGGATCGCTGCCGGGCTGATCCTCGACAAAGCCCTGCGCAAACAAGCGCAAGCCCAGAAACTGCGGCTGCGCGGGCACGGCGAGCGAGAACGCGCTCACGCCGTCGTTTGCGCCAAACGCAGCGAGGCCGAGCAGTTCGATGCGCGTCGTGTCGAGGCCAAGTTGCCCGAACGGCGGCAATGAGACCATCGGCTGCAAGCGGCCGAGCGAGAGACCGACGATGCCCGCGCGACCCGCATTGCCGTAGCCAGGCTGGCTTGCGAGCTCGAGCACGATCGAACCGCCGAGCGTCGGCGCCGTCGCGACCGCGACGTGGCGGTGGCGATTCCACAGCACCTGCGGCGGCACGCCGAGACCCGTGAGCACGAGGTCCGCGTCGCTGTCGCCATCGAGGTCACGCGCGCGCAACTGGCTCACGAGACCAGGGACGGTAGGCAGTCGCCACGTCGCGTCGACGAACACGCCGGAGCCAGCGTTGAGCCACAGCGTGGGTTGGTTGTAGTTGATCGTGCCGCGCGGCCAATCGAGGTCGAGGTCGCCATCGACGTCGACGAGCGCGATGGTCTGCGTGAACGCTGACGGCTGCGGCGTCGCGAGCAGTTGGATCGCAAACGCGCTGCCGCCCACGTTGCGCAGCATCACATCGCCAATCGCGGATTGGCCGAGCACGAGGTCAAAGAACCCATCTGCGTCGACATCGCCAACGGCCATCGCAACCGGCGATCCCAGGCCGCGCGGCAACTGCGAGGCAGTGACGTCGGTGAACACCGCGCCGCCATCGTTGCGCCACAACGTGAAGCCGTCGCGCGATGCGACGAGGTCCGCGTCGCCATCCATGTCGAAGTCGGCCGCGAGCAACTGGAAGCACGTTCCAGGGAACGGCTGCGACGCAGTGAACACACCTTGCCCGTTGTTGGTCAGCAACTGATTGACGCCGCCGCCCAACCAGTGGCCCGCGCACGCGATGTCTTCATCGCCATCGTTGTCGATGTCGACCGGCGCCGCGCCGTGAATCGTCGCCAACGACGGCGGCAGGCTGCTCGTGATCTCCTGCCACGCGCCGCTTGGCAGGAATCGAAAGAGCCGCGCTTGCGCATTCCACGTCAGCAACAACTCGCGCCGCTGATCGCCATCGACATCGACGAACGCGGCCGTGCGCATGTCGTTGGCCAACGTCGGCAACGCAGCAGTCAGGTCCGTGAACGCTCCGCTTCCGTCATTGCGATACACCTTCGGGCCCGTCGCCGCGATCAGCGCGAGATCGATGTCGCCATCCGCGTCGAGATCGCCAAACACCGTGTCCGTCGCGATCGGGAACGCGACGTTGGGGAGCAAGGCGCTTTGGAACTGCCGAGGAGTTTGTCCAAGGGTCGACGCGGCAAACGCGCTGCACATCGCTGCGAACACAACGGCGCGGAGGGGTTGCATGGGTGGCGCATGCTACTCGTTTGCTGCGAACTCGGGGCGACGCTGGCCCCGTGCGCCCTCAGAGGCAAGATGCTCTCCTCGATGGCGATACCCACCAACCGAGCGTCACTCGCAGTGCTGCTGCTCGCCGCGCTGAGCAGTGGTTGCGCGACCTACAAGATCGCCATCGAGCCGCCAGCGATGCGCGCGGACGCTCGCGTGGAGGCAGACCGGCCGCCGCTTCTCGTGTCGGTCGAGTCCGCGTATGCGCCGTATCAGGATGGCGAGTTGTTGACCGCGGATCTGTATCCGCGCGATCGCGAGCACAAGAGCGACGAGGAGGACCGCTACTGCAGAGCCTTTGTTGCTACGCAGCAGTTTGCGTCGGTCCACGTCGGAGCCCCGGGCTCCGGGCTTCATTGCGCGCTCTCGATCGTGTCGGGTCGCGAAGCACCCAACGAATGGCGCCGCGCGCTGTCCATTCTGCTGACGTTTGGCCAACTCTCGCACGAGCAGCGTGAGATCGTGCGCGTGACGGCGATCGTGAGCCTGCCCGGTCGCGCACCATCGACGTATTCGCTGCAAGGCCACATCACGACCAATGCGGTCGGAGCCGACGACACGCGCCTGCGCCGCCCATGGTCGCTGTGTGGACCAGAAAACGAACTCATGGCTGCACTCACGGCTCAGTTGGCAAAGGACGGCTTTCTCGATGCCAACAAGGAGCGCAAGTGAGGCGCATTGCTCAAGCTGTCGCGGCTGCATGCGCCCTCATTGCGCTGTGCTCCTGCACCACCATCACCATCGAGCCGCGCACGGATGTCGCGGTGATTGCAGCGAAGTCGAAGCAGCCCGCGCTGCACTTTGACTACCACCACACGTTCGATGCTCGGCTCGCGTACGCAGACGCCGGAGCGGAGGGAGTGCGCGAGGTCGACGGCGAAGAGCTCCATCCGCTGACTCTCGAGTTTAAGAAAGCCCTGCTGCAGACCGGCGCGTTCGCAACCGTGACGAGAGCGAAGCCAGGATCGGGCCTGCATTGCGACTTCGAACTGCGTCGCCATCGACAGATGGCCAATAAGGGCTTCTTCCTCGTGTGGAGCCTTGGCTTGCTGCCCGACCACAAAAGCGATGACTTGGAACTGATCGCGACGGTCCGTGCAGACGGCAAGGAGCCTCGCACCTATCGCGCGCGCACTCGCTCTTCGACGTGGCTGTGGCTGCCACTCGCGCCGATTGGCGCCGTGCAGTTCTTCACGATGCTGCCTGCGCTGCAACAGACGGTGGACTCGATCGCGGCGCAGATGGCGCAGGATGGGTGGCTCGAGCGATAGGCGTGGCGCATGTTGCTCGCCTTGTCCCAAACCTCCGCCCCCCCTCGCGTTCTGATCGCCGACCGGATTGGCTATGCGGACCATCATGTCCGCACCCCACGCAACGCTCCTGCGACTCGTCTGCGCGCTCGCTTCGGCATCCGGGCTGCTCGCGCAGACTCGCTTCGACCACCTGCAGAAGACGCACCTGCCCGAAGTGCGCGGCAACGTGCGGGACATCTTGTGGTTTGACGCCGATGGCGATGGCGATCTCGATGCGCAACTGATCGGCGAAGCTCGACAACTGCTGCTGCGCACGGGCTCGCTGCAGTTTGCCGCGTCGACGGCGGCGACCGCGACGATTGGCAGCTTCCGCAATCGCGCAGCAGCGATGGCGGACTTTGACGGCGATGGCGATCTCGACATCGCGATCGCGCGCGACGGAATCAATCGCCTCTACGCCAACAACGGCAACGGCACGTTCGTGGATGCAACCTCCACTGCGTTCGGCTTGTCGATCGCTGGCTCGGAGTCGGTCGTGGCTAGCGATTTGGACGCGGACGGCGACGTCGATCTCGTGTTTGGCAACGTGGGCGCAGCGGATGTGCTGATGGCCAACGACGGGACGGGTCGGTTTGTGGCTAGACCAACGGCGCTGCCCAACAACGGCGGCTCCAACGGACTCGCGCTGCTCGATGCGAATGGCGATGGCCATCGCGATCTCGTGCGCGGCGGCAACGCAGTCAGCGCCGAACTGCTGCTCAACAACGGACTCGGCGTCTTCGGTCCCGCGGCGCTGTTGCCAACCATCCCTGGCGCAACGCTCGCGATCGTCACGGGCGACATCGACAACGATGGCGACCTTGACCTGTTGCTACCGAAGGACAGCGGCGGCTGCGGTCTGTTGCGCAATCTCGGCAACGGCGCATTCGCTGATGCAACGAGTTTGCTGCCGACGGGACTGCCCCAGGCAACGAAGGCGACGCTGTTCGACCTCGACCAAGATAGCGATCTAGATATCGCGATCAGCACGACGAGCCGCACCGTGCTGCTGCAAAACGACGCGACGCGCTTCGTCGACGTGTCGTCGCGGTTGCCAGCGTCGGATGGCGCTGCGTTTGGCATCCACGCAGCAGACGCAGACGGCGATGGCGACAACGACCTGTTCGTCAGCAGCGGTCGTTTGCAGCTCTACGTCAACGAACGCGGCGGCCGCGAGTTTGTGGACGCGACAGGCGCGCGCATCGACTACGTGCAGCCGTGCTCGCGGCTCGTGGACATCGACAACGATGGCGACCTCGACATGCTGACGGCGCCATTCAGCAATCCCGCTTGGGGCCTCGTGCACGTCAACGACGGCAAGGGAACGTTCCGCGACGAGACCGCCGCACGATGGAACCCGATCGGCACGCAACGCACGTTCTATGCGTTCGCGGTCGGCGACGTCGATCGCGATGGCGACCAGGACATCGTGCTCGGGCAGAGTGGACAGGATCGCTTGTATCTCAACGACGGCAGCGGCCGCTTTGTCGACGCAACGGCCACGCACCTGCCAGTCGATGCCGATCGCACGACGAGCCTCGCGCTCGCGGACCTCGACAACGATGGCGATCTCGACATCGCTGCGGCCAATTCGCTGCAGGCAAATCGCGTGTGGCAAAACGACGGAACGGGGCGCTTTTCGACGGTTGCCAATGCGATGCCAAACGACGCGTTCTGGTCGCAGGGCATCGCAGCGGTCGATGTCGACGGTGACAGCGATCTGGACTTGATCGTCGCGGACTGGAACACGCAGACCGGAACACAACCACGGCTCTACCTCAACAGCGGCGCGGCGACGTTTGTCGACGCCACCGCAGGCAGGCTCACGGCAGGACGCGCCAACGACGGTGGCGTCGCAAGCGCGGACATCGACCGCGATGGCGACATGGACGTGGCCGCCCTCGGCGGTCTCTACGTCAACGACGGCACGGGCACGTTCGTCGATGAGACGACCACTCGCATGCCGGGCACTGTGGGGCTCGAGCCTCGCTTCGCAGACTTCGACGGCGATGGCGACCTCGACCTGATTGGCTACCAGACGTTGTTCTTGAACGACGGGACAGGCCACTTCATCGATGACAGCAAGAGCTTCGCCGGCAGCGGCTTCTCCGGCTCAGTGCCTCGCCCTTATGCAATCGGTGACGTGGATCGCGATGGCGATGCGGACGTGGTCGGCAGCTACGACGTGTTTGCCAACCTGCATCGCCAACTGTCGTCGCGCCTCTTGCCGCGCATCGGCGGAACCTATGAGGTCGATGTGCACGCAACGGCTAGCAACCGCGCGAGCGACAGCCTCGCCATCGTGTTTGTCGCCGCGAGAACGCTGTCGCGTCCCATCCGCATCGGCAGCTTTGGGCTGCTGCACTGCAACCCGCTGACGATCTTGGCTGCAGACGCGATCTCCGTGCCCGCGTCCACGGGCATGGCCAGCCGCAGTTGGCCTGTGCCCAACGTCGCAGCGCTCGCAGGCATCGACTTCTCTGCGCAGGCACTCGTGATGCATGACATGTCGCCGGCATCGTGGCGATTCACGAACGTCGCGCGCGAGACGATCGTGCGGTGACGCAACAAGCTCACCGCATCGCGCGGCAGAGCACTTCCAGCTTGCCCGCGATCGGCTGAAGCAAGGCGACGACGCGCGCCTCGTCCCACGGCGCCGCGAACACTCCAAGGACGCAGATCGCACGGTCCTTGTCGACATGCGGTCGCACCATCCACTGCCCCGGTGCGCCTGCTTCGCGCAGCGCGGCTTCGCACAGTTGGCCCACGTGTTTTCGATGCGCGAGCTCACGGCCGAACTTGCTTGATGCAAATCGAAGGTCCGCAATGCGCTCCTTCACGTCGTCGAGCGCCGCCTTCACCTCTTCGCGCGCGTAGCTTGAACCGCGCATCTCCTTGCCAAACGCCTCGATCTCGAGCTTTCGCTGCTTTAACTCGTCGAGCCCCGCGTCTCCTTCAACCTCCAACTGGTCTTGGAACGCAACGTAGCGCTCGATCTGCTCCATCGAGGCAAACGCAGGCAATCGCTCGCTCCAGTCCCCGTTGCCGTGCATGAAGGAGAACACCTTTCCCTTGCCGTCGACGGCAAGCACGTCGCCAAGGTCATCGTGACCGATGGGCGTGAAGTCGGAAGGGAAACCTTCGAGGCCAGTGCGGTCCTTGGTCAGCGTGATGCGAGTCATCGTCTAGAGACTCACGCTACCGCCAGAACAGGCCCTCTTCGACGCCTGGTGACGCCAGCTCACCACGCGACGCAACAACCTCCCAAGCCGACTAGAAGTAGCCCTCGCGCTTCTTCTTCTCCATCGAGGCTTGCTCATCGCGGTCGATCAAGCGACCAGCGCGCTCGGAAGTGCTCGAGCGCAGAAGCTCTGCGATGACTTCCTTCACGTTGCGCGCATTGGATTCGTGCGCCGTCGTGAGTGGGTATGCGCCTAGCGTTCGGAAGCGCACCATGCGTCGCTCCGGGCTCTCTCCGGGCTGGAACCGCATGCGGTCATCGTCGCAGAGGATGAACTGATCGCCCCTGCGCACCACCGATCGTTCCTCGGCGAAGTACAGCGGGACCAGCGGGATCTTGCGCAAGTCGCTGTAGAGCCAAACGTCCAGCTCGGTCCAGTTGGACAACGGGAACACGCGGATGCTCTCGCCTGGGTTCACCCGTTGGTTGTAGAGGTTCCACAACTCCGGCCTCTGGTTCTTCGGGTCCCACTGGTGACGGCTGTCGCGGAAGCTGAAGACGCGCTCCTTCGCGCGGCTGCGCTCTTCATCGCGCCGACCGCCACCGAATGCCACGTCGAAGCCGTGCTTGTCCATCGCCTGCTTGAGGGACTCCGTGAGGGTCAGCCGCGTGAACTCGTTGCTCGGAACATCGAATGGGTTGATCCGTGGATCCAGTGCCTCGGCGCTTTGGTGCACCAGCATGCGCAATCCGTAACGACGCGTTAGGTCATCGCGGAGGCGATACATGTCCTGGAAGTCCCAACAGCAATCGATGTGCAGCAGCGGGAAGGGAATCGGAGCCGGCGCGAACGCTCTCCGCGCCAGTTCGAGCATGACTCCAGAGTCCTTGCCGATGGAGAACAGCATCACCGGGTTCTGCGCCTCGGCAGCGACTTCGCGGAAGATGTAGATCGCTTCTGCTTCGAGCTGGTCTAGGTGACTGAGCGTGTGCATGGATCGACTCGTGAGGCGCTGTGTTGTTGCGTCCGTAACCCAGATACGCGGTCGAGAAGCGATCTCACCGCCTGCTTCGCTGAGAACCGAAACGGCGAGGGCTGCTCACCCCAAGGGGCGACTGGTTGATCGGCAAACGCGTTCGCGGTGGCTAAGCCAAGTAGGGCACAAGGCTGTTCCCGCTGCGTGAGCTCTTGTCACGCAAGTCGCTATGGCATGGCAGGGACGCCATCCCTCACACCTTCACGCCCTTCCACTTCCCTCGCCGGAAGAGCCACACTGCAACGATGGCGAACGCCGACTCGATAATCGGCACCGCCCAGTAGACGCCGTGCACTCCGTAACCCATCGGCCCAGACAAGAACCACGCGAGCGGCAACTGCCCCATCCAGAAGCACCAGAAATGCAGCCACGTCGGCGTGCGCGTGTCGCCGGCGCCATTGAAGGCCTGCACCGTGACCATGCCCCAGCCATAGAAGATGTAGCCCGCCGCGATGATGCGAAGCGTGTCGATCGCGTGCCCCGCCACCGCTTGGTCGTCCGTGAATATGGCGACGATCCACTCGGGCGCCACCTCCATCGCAAGCGTGACGAGGAGCAAGAAGGCCATATCGTAGAGCCCAGTCACCCACACGGATTGCTCCGCGCGATCGGGGCGACCCGCGCCGAGGTTCTGGCCGACGAGCGTCGCTGCTGCATTGGACAGGCCCCAAGCCGGCAGCAGCGCAAACATGAGGATGCGAATGCCCGTCGTGTAGCCCGCGGCCGCGGCCTCGCCAAAGCCGTTGACCATGCGCATCAGCACGATCCAGCTCGACGTGCCAATCAAGAACTGCCCAACCGTGCCCGCGGACAAGCGCAGCAAGTCGAGCATGGGCTGCAGGTCAAATCGCAGCAGTGGCCGCACGCGAACGCGGCTGTTGCCGCGCGTGAGCACCCAAGTCTGATAGACGACGGCCACTGCGCGACCGATGCACGTCGCAATGCCCGCGCCCGTGACGCCAAGCGCAGGGAACGGCCCAAGCCCAAAGATGAAGCACGGATCGAGCACAAAGTTGATCGCGTTGCTCACGCAGAGCGTCTTGAGCGCGAGCATCGGATCGCCAGCGCCGCGGAAGATCGCATTCTGCAAGAACAGCAGCGTCACGATGACATTGCTGCCGAGCACCCATTGCGCATAGCCAGTGCCCACCGCGACGGTCTTCTCATTGCCGTCCGACATCAGATGGAGCAGGTCGCCGCCGAAGATCGCGCACGGGATGCCCGTCAGAACGCCGATCGCGACGCCAAGGCCAATGCCCTGCGAACTCGATACCGCAGCACCCTCAAGGTCCTTCTCGCCGACACGGCGCGCGACCGTCGCCGTCACCGCCATGCTCACGCCGATCGCGAGCGCGTAGATGATCGTCAGCAGCGCTTCGGTTGAACCGACTGCAGCCGCGGCTGCTCCACCAGTGGGCGTGGCGCCAAAGAGCCCGCGATCGATCTGGTTGACCCACCAGATGTCGACGAGCGCAAACGTCGACTCGAGCGCCATCTCCAGCACCATCGGCACCGCGAGCAGCAGGATCGCCTTCTGGATGCTGCCTTGCGTGTAGTCGTAGTGCTCGCCGCGAAGGGCCCCGAGCACGTGCCCGAAGAATGAGCGCGACGGCGCAGTGTGGGGCGAAGGCTCAGCGGAGGGGTGCATGGGGCGCGCACGGTCGCGGTGCCCCGGCGACGGGTCAAGCGAAGCGATTGTCACAGGCCGTAGAAATCCTGTGTGCCAGCATCGCGCACTGCGTTGCCGGGCCCTTCTCCATGGCAACCATGCTCATGCGGACCATCCTCCTCGCCATCGTGCTCGCGTTTGCCGCGTTCGCGCCCACTGCGCTGACCGCGCAACAGCCCAACGTCATCGTCGTGCTCATCGACGACATGGGTTGGAAGGACCTCGGCGTCACGGGCTCGGCGACGCATCGCACGCCCAACCTCGACGCGCTGGCGGCTCGCGGCGCGATGTTCGCGCAGAGCTACTCGAGCGCGCCCAATTGCGCTCCGACGCGCGCGTGCCTGATGAGCGGCCAGTATCCGCCGCGGCACGGGGTCTACACCGTCGGGGACTCATGGGGCGGCGACCAGGCGCGGCGGAAGATGAACGTGCCGGAGAATCGCGAGGAGCTGCCGACCGACTCGTTCACGATCGCCGAAGCGTTCCGCGCGAACGGTTACGCGACGTCGTGCGTCGGCAAGTGGAACCTCGGCACCACCAACGACCGCGCTCACAGCCCCACGGCGCAGGGCTTCGATGAGTTCCGTCACTACCGCAACCTCGGCTTCCGCGACGGCTACTTCGACGAGCGCGGCCGCTACTCGACCGACGTTCTGTTTGACGAAGCGATCGACTTCATCCGCGACTGCGGGCAGAAGCCGTTCTTCTGCTTCTTGTCGCCAGACGCAGTGCACACGCCGCTGCAGGCGCCGAAGGAACTCGTGGCGCAACACGAAGCGCGCGGCCTCAGCGGCGACAAGGCGGTCTATGCGGCGATGGTCGAGAGCGTCGACATGGGCATGGGCCGTCTGCAGAAGGCGCTCGAACAACTCGGCATCGCCGATCGCACCATCGTCCTCTTCACGTCGGACAACGGCGGCGATGTGAGCGACAACAAGCCACTCAACGGAAAGAAGGGACTGCTTTACGACGGCGGCATTCGCGTTCCGTTGCTGCTCGCTGGCCCTGGCATCAAGCAGGGCGCACGCCCAGAGATGCCGAGCAACACCGTCGATCTCTATCCGACCTTGCTGTCGCTGTGCGGCCTCACGTCATCGCGCACGAGCGCCACGCCGCTCGACGGCATCGACCTGTCGCCTTCGCTGCGCGGCGAGAAGCAATCGCGCGGGCCGATGTTCTTCCACTTCCCGGCCTACATCGGACAGGGCGAGCCCAGCTCTGCGGTGCGCGATGGCGACTTCAAGTTGCTGCGTCTCTACGAGTCGGATCGCGACGAGCTGTATGATCTGCGCAACGACGTTGGCGAAACGAAGGATCTGAGTCGCACGCAGAAGGACGTTGCCGCGCGGCTCGCAAAGCTGCTCGATGACTGGCACACGAGCGTTGGCGCGCCGATCCCCAACCAGCCGAACCCGGCCTATGACCCGAATGCGCCGCGTCGCCGCGGAGTCGGCGGCCAAGCGCGCCGCGAAGAAGATCGCCGCGCCGCGCGTGGCGAAACGCAGAGCAACGATGCATCCCAGCAGGAACCCGCTGGCGGAGAGCGGCCTTCGCAACCGCAGCAACGCGCTCGCGGACAAGGCGGCGGCAATCGCGGCCAAGGTGGACAAGGCGGACAGGGAGGCCAAGGCGGCAGCGGCCAACGTGGGCCCGCAGCGCAGGGCGGCGCGCGTCAGCCGTGGCTCGTCGCGCATCGCGCCGAACTCGACAAGGACAACGATGGCTCGCTGACCAAGCAAGAAGTCGAGCGCGACATCGACGCCACGATTGCAGGCTACGACGCGAACAAAGATGGCTCCGTGTCGGAGCAAGAGCGCACCGATCGCCAGAACCGGCCGCGCACTTCGCTCGCAGGCTTCGTCGATCAGCACACCAAGGAAGTAGACGCCAACGGCGACACCTCGATCACGCGGCAAGAGCTCGCGGACACCGTGCTGCGCATGTTCTCGCGCGCGGATCGCAACGGCGATGGCGCGCTCGCTGGCGATGAAGTGGCCGGCAACGCGACAGCCACCGCACCGCGTCAAGACGCAGAGCCGCAGCAAGACCCAGCGCCGCGCCGCCAACCTGCGCCAGCGCCGATTCCCGCGCCAACGACTGCGGACCATGCGCACCCAGAGAAGATCCGCGGCGTCGTTTACGCGGACAACTGGTTCAAGCTCTACGTCAACGGCCGCCTCGTCGCGACGGATCCAACGGAGTTCAAGCCGCACGACGTCGTGCCGGTCGAGTTCGAAGCGACGTATCCGATGACGATCGCGATCCTCGCGAAGGACTACGCGGATCAGCAGACAGGGCTCGAATACGACAACACGCAGATCGGCGACGCGGGCCTCATCGTGCGGCTTTCGGATCGCATCGTCTCGGGCCCGTCGTGGCGCACGTTCGTGGTGATGCACGGCCCGATCGACCGCGACATGAAGAACCCCAAGTTGCGCGTGCAGGAGATGCCCGCAGATTGGAACCAACCTGGCTTTGATGACTCGCTGTGGGAGACGGCGACGGTCTACACGCAAGAACGCGTGCGCCCCAATCCCGAGGACTTCCTCGAGCACGATTGGAGTGGCGCGCAGTTCGTCTGGGGCCCAGACCTCGATCTCGACAACACCGTGTTGTTCCGCGCGACGTTCGACGTGCCGCCGCATTCGCACACGGACACCGAGCCAATGGGCGGTGCGCCGGGCGACGCGCCGACGATCGCCAAGGTCTTCCAATCGTTCGACGGCGAAGTGCAGCTGCGCTGGAACGACGACTACCTCTTCATCGACACCGAGGCGATGCCGAGCCATCGCATGATGGTCGGCATCACCGCATGGAACCAACAGGTGCCGTTGCCGCAGCCTTACAAGGGCAGCAACTCGTGGCGATTGCCGCTGCATCCGCGCGTCGCGGCCGCGCCGATTGCGTTGCCTTACGAAGGCCCGGTTGCGATCGCCGCCAATGGCGTGCCGATCTTCAACCCGATCAAGCAGAACGGTCGCACGGACACGAAGCTCGCGGGGGAACTCGATGAGTTCGGCGGCCACGCGGGACGCGGCGACGACTACCACTACCACACTGCGCCGACGCACCTTCAGGAGCGCGTCGGCAAGGGCATGCCAGTCGCCGTGTCGATCGACGGCTATCCGATCTACGGGCCCGACGACTTGAAGGGCAAGCGGCAGGCAACGCTCGACGAGTCTGCAGGCCACGTGCACGCGCCGCATGAGCAAGCTCCGCCGCTGTTCGTCGACGGCGAGCAGCCCGGCTACCACTATCACGGCTCGGATTCGTTCCCGTACGTGCAGCGCACGTTCCACGGCGAAGTCGATCTCGAGCATCGTCCACGCGCCTCGCCCGTGCGGCCCGCCGGCGAGCCGATGCGCACGAAGATCACCGCGTTCGAAAAGGAAGGCGACGCGACGTATCGCCTCGACTATCTCGTGAGCGGCAAGAAGCACTCGATGCGCTACACGATCCGCGCGACGGAGGTCGCATTCGAGTGGATCGACGGCGACGGCAAGAAGACGCAACGCACGTATCCGCGACGGCCGCTGCGCGAGCCGCGATGATGCTCAGCGCGCGCGAGGTCAGGCCTCGCGACGCGCAGCCATTTCCTTCGCCGTCGCTTCCTGCTGCTCCCACTGGCCGTAGACCGATCCCTTCGACGCGAGCTGCAGGAGCCGCTGACGAAGCTCGGGCGTGAGCGCGCCGGGCGCTGCGCGGCGGAACGGCGTGCCGGGCAGCGGCAAGAACGTATGGCCGTGCACGCGCGCGCCCATCGCGACGAGGCGGTCCATCAACTTCAGCGTCTGCTGCACGTCGTCTTCGGTCTCGCCCGGCATGCCGAACAAGAAGTCGACGTGCGGCACGAAGCCGTGCTCGACACACAACGCGGCGCCGCGCTCGATCGTTGCGACGTCGTGTCCGCGCTTGCTGTGTGCGAGCATCGCGTCGCTGCCGGATTGGCCGCCGAGGATTAGCGAACGGTTATCGACGTAACGCGACAACAATCGCAGCGCCTCGTGCGTGACGTGCTCGGGCCGCACTTCGCTCGGGAACGTGCCAAACCACAGCTTGCGCTGTGGTCCGATCTCGTTGCGCACCGTCGACAACAACGCTTCGACCGCCGCGAGATCCGGTTGCTCGGTCTGCGTGCCGTAGCTCATCGAGGTCGGCGTGAGGAAGCGATAGTCGCGGAAGTTGCACGACACGAAGTAGCGCACCCACTCGCGCACGTTCTCGACGCTGCGATGGCGGAAGTTGGCGCCCGCGAAGAACGGCGTTTGGCAGAAGCGGCAGGCATAGATGCAACCGCGCGTGATTTCGATCGGGCCGTGACGACGATGTTGCGGCGCACACGGCGGGAAGTCGTCGAGTTGCACGCGCGGCGCCTTGCCGTTGCGCTTCATCGGCGCGGACTTCACGTCATTGCCATCGAGCCACGCCGTGCCTTGTAGTCCGCGCGGGTCTTCGCCGCGCAACATCGCGCGCACGAGGTCGCGCACGAGGATCTCGCCTTCGCCGATCGCGACGAGATCGAAGCCTGCGCGCAACGTCTGCAGCGGCTCCGCCGACGCATGCACGCCGCCTGCGACATGCAGCACGCCGTGCGACGACGCGCGCGCGCGGACCGCGTGCAGCTCCTGCGTCATCTCGGCGAAGTCCGGTGAATAGAACGACCAACCGACCAACACGCGACAGCCGCGTCGCTGCGCCTCGTCGATCGCCGCGCACACCGCATCGACGCCGTTGGCGAACGTGATCTCCACATGCGCGAGATCGGGCGCCGACTCCAACGCGCCAGTCAGCACGTGGAACGCGAACTTGCCCGTGCGGCGGTATGCCCACACGACGGCGAGGTCGCAGGCGTTGGTCGAGGCTGGCACGGAGGCGGACATCGGGGCGGACCGTAGAAGTGGTTTCACAACACCCCGGCCGCTGCGGCCGACCCCAGAGCCCGATGGCGGCGTCGCGAGCTCTCCGCGGAATCTCGAGATTCCGCTGCGAGCTTGCTCCTTGCCCTCGGCCTGCGTGGCTTGGCCTAGTCAGCCGGCTTGTTGTGCAACCACTTCTAACCAAGCGCATCGCGCCGCGGAACGGTCAGTACTCGCCCATGCGCTTGCTGCGCACGAAGTTGGTCAGCAATCGGAACGCAGACAGGTCCGGCACGTTCTGCGCGGACTTCTGCGGGTTCTTCCAGTAGCCCGCGGTGCGCGACGCGCGCCAGTCCGCCAGCGTGAGCCCCATGTGATCGACCGCATAGGCCTGCCGATCGCGATCGTCCTTCAACGCTTCGCCCCCTTGCGCGAGACCTTGCAGATCGAAGTGATTGACGGAGTCGAACAGCACGCCGTGACCACAACGGAACCACGCCGCGAGATTGCCGCAGCCCCAACGCTCGGCGGCGTCCGGGCTGTCGATGAGCACTTCGCAACGCTCTGGATCGAGCACTTGGATCAGATGCGCGCCTTCGAGTCGGTAGATCGGCACGACCTGCGGTGGGAACACGCCGGTCAGCAGTGGGCTGCCCTGCTTGCATGGCAACGCGCGCACGTTGTCCATTACTTGATCGTTGGTCTGCGCGAGCTGCGCGACACCGGGCTCGATGCGAGCGATCGTTTCCGTGAGCGCCCAGCACGAGCCAAAGAGCGATCCGCCAGTCACGACGAACCACTGCAGCGGCTCGATGTCCGCGTCCTCGAGCTTGCCCCAGCAGTTGGAAACGAAGATCGCTTCCGGATGCACGTTGGCTGCGAGCACGCCCGCGGGTTTGGTCGTGCGATGCACGACCTTCAATTCGGACAGCAGCTTTTCGATGTGATCGCCGCCATCTTGGTCGATGCCAACGCTCTGAAGCACCACGACGTCGAGACCGGAATACACATCCGTCGGCGCCGCGGCGTAGCCGTACGCCTTTTGCTTCGCGGCAGCAGCTTCGCGATCGGTGAAGTCATGCTTGCCCTTCGCGGCGCTCCACCACGCGCGCCACGCTTTGGCGTCCGCTTTGATGTCGTAGTTACGCGAGATCGAGCCAAGCGCCGCATGTGCGGTGCGCGCAACAAGTGGACTCGCATCGGCGAGCAATGAGATCAGCGGATCGACAGCTTCTGGCCTGCTCCAGTGCATGAATCCAATCGCCGCGGCGCCGCGCACCTTCCAGTCGCTTGCCACGGTTGCCTTCTGCAACGGCGAGAACGCGGCATCGTCGTCCGTCTTGCCCAGCGATACCGCAGCTGCGCACGCAATGCGCCACTCAGAGTCCGTGAGCAACGATGCGAGCGCATCAGCAACGTCCTTCGCACCACTCTTGCCGAGGCGCACAACGGCGCATTCGCGCAATGCAGAGTTAGCGCTTCCCTTCGCGATCTGCGCGAAGAACGCATAGGTCTCCGGCCGCTCGGAATCGATCGTCGCCAGCGTCTCCACGAGTTGGACCAACGCGCGCGAGTCCGTCTCTTGCGACATGCGCTCCCGTGCAACGGCGACCGCCGATTCGCCACCGATCTCGCGCAACGCCTTGAGCCCTGCAGCGCGCACCGACGCATCCGGCGCAGCGACGACAGACTTGAGCAACTCAACTGCCTGCGCAGGCTGCAGCACGGGGCTCTTGCCGCTGGTGAGCAAGGGCAGAATTCGCGCACGGCGCACGAGTTGGATGCCATTCGTCCCCGCCTTCTTGATGGACTCGATTGCGCGCGGCGCGCGATCGCCTTCTCCCATCGACAACGCAGCAGCGAACGCGCGGAAGATTCGGCGCGCCACAACTTCGTTCTGGCCTTCGCCACCCAATGCTTCGATGAGGGGATCGAGATCCTCGGACCTCGGGGCCTCGGCCACCATGTCGAGCACGTGGCAACGCAGCGCGAGGTAACGCGAAGTTAGCAGGGACCGCAGCGTCGCCGCGCGATCTGCAGCGCCCTCAAGCAATGCAGCCGCCGCCGACTCGCGCACAGGCGCTGCCGCATCCAACAGTCGCTTCTGCAACTCGGCGCATTCCGCAAAGCCTGGGTGCCCGCGCAGCACGAACGCGAGCGCTTCTTGCGCAACGACGAGTTCCTTGGCTTTGCATCGCTTCCACACGATTGCGGATGCAGCAACCGCGTCGACTTGGCCCGCTGCGAGGCCCGCAGCGCGACGCACGCGCGCGATCTCGCCATCGATCGCGAGATCCGCGAGCTTGGCAAGAGCCACCTTCGACTTGCGCTTGCCTAGCGCATCGGCGGCGCGCTCTTGCACCTCCCAGTCCTTGTCGGCGAGCTGCGTAAGAAGAAGCGCGTCCGCGTCCTTTCGATCCGCAGTCCCCAGCCAATCGATCGCAAGCAGCCGTGTCTCGATCGACTTCGAGCGAAGGTCCGCCGCGCGGTCTTGCGCAGCGTCCTGCCCCATCGCAAGCGACGCGAACACAGCGAGGGCAAACGGGCACATGCTCGAGAACGAAGTCATCCAGTCTCTCCGGGGGTGAGGGCGGGGCAATGGATGGTCGCACCCCACCGCCGCGGGAGGAAGTGCGACGTCTCTTCATGGGCACCGCGGCGCGCGTCTCTTGTCTCTTTTGCCGCCCCGCGGAAACTGCCGCCTCGACCCAAGGAGGCCTCACATGTTCGCGTTGCGGATGCGTCAGAAAGAGTCCGAATTCTATTTCGTCAGCTACCCGGCCAAGGAACTGCTGGAGAAGGTGCGCTTCGTGTCGCGCTTCTACGGCGAACGCGGCCAGTCGATCGGTGGCGACGTGACCACGGCGAAGGAGCCCGATGAAGTCGAGCGCTACGTGCAAGCGATCGAGAAGCACAGCGGCTCGTTCCAGCGCGAGATGAACCGGAGGAAGGTTCGCCAGATCCGCGACTTCTATCGCAACGAGACTCGCCAACCTGTGATCCCCGGTGCGGTGTTGTTGTTCACCGCCGAGAAGCTCGCGTTCGAGCCCATGCGCGGCAACACGACCGCGGGCGAGCTCAAGGATCCAAAGAGCGACTTCCTCATCATCGATGGCCAACACCGCTTGGCGGGCCTGCACTTCTACCTGCAAGAGAAGGACGCGGATCGGAACGTCGAAGTGCCCGTGATGATCTTCGACGGCAAGACGACGGACTTCGCGACCGAGATGTTCGTCGTGATCAACAGCACGCACACGCGCATCAACAAGTCGCACCTCATCGACCTCTATGAGCGCATCGAGTGGGGCACCGATCCGGACAAGAAGTACGCGGCGTCTTTGGTGCGCGCGCTCTACGAGAGCGGCGACTCGCCGCTGCAGTACCACATCAACATGCTAGGCGGCCGCAGCGGCCAAGAGATGTGGATCAACCAGGCGCAGATCTTCAGCGAAGC